>Ga0207415_1000046_pt1 | contig 144091 bp, 129 predicted proteins | sample Passage237A_FD_187369 | JGI IMG/M metagenome (GOLD analysis project Ga0207415, IMG submission 187369) | Cellulose adapted compost microbial communities from Newby Island Compost Facility, Milpitas, CA, USA - Passage2 37A (SPAdes) (version 3) ... | reverse complement strand
ATCAAATCGTTTAAATCCGGTGGTAACAACATCCCCTGATTTTGGTAGTTGCTCTTAAATACCACCGATAATGTTTTACCTCTTGCCATATCCATTAGACAACAAACAAAACAGAAATAGGGCTTCCCAAAACTCCAATATTTACCCACCTCAATTGGGGATAAGTCCACCCAAAAAACTGAAAATGCAAAAGCCGCCCCAAAATTACTTTTGAGACGGCCTCTTCTCATTTTTAACCCTTAATCTAAACTCAACTAAATACTAATAATCGTCGTCTTCGTCTCCATATACTTCCTTATTGTCGGCGTCCTTATCGTAAACCCGGATCCGTACTTCCCAGGAGGGAAACACATAGTCGAGCGCTACCGTAATCTTCAGCTTATCTACAATCATATCCGCCGGCAGCAACGTATAAATTACTTCGTGAAAAGCCTTTTCCTCGGACGGGGGAACAAATTTGCCATCCATGATATAAGGGCGGTGTTGCCCCATTTTGAAAATCCCCTTTTTCAACTCGCTGCAAATGGATTTGTACTTCGCCGCCGCAACCTTAAAATCTTCCGACTGAAGCATCAGGGCTTCAAAGGCAACCACATTACCATTCGGCGTGTTGAACCTGGAAAAATGGGTGGAAATGGCCCCTGTTAAGGGAACCCTGCAGGCAAACTCCGTAAACTGGGGATTGGCTCCCTGCTCCTCCCCCATAAGATTGCGGAAGGCATTCGGGTAATCCTTAAGAATGGTTTCAAGCGAATTTTTTAGGGAAACTGCGGCCATATCCATCTGGGCGCGGGAAAAGAGAGGACATGCAAATAGCATGACATACATGAGTATACGTCTTTTCATAGTTCGGATTTGCGCACAAAATAGGGCATAAGTTTCTGATCTCATAGCCCGTATCCCAATTTTTCTCTTTTCCGGATTTTTTTTTTGCTGTGCACAATATGTGAATATAAATGCCGTTTATGGATAGTGCTCCTTCCTGAAACTACTCATTTAACCAATATCTTAAACCAATACCATGAAAAGAAGAAGGTTGCAGTATGCCCACAACGAAGCGCGGATTTATCGCCGCTACTATCGTCCCAACACCAATCCACTTTATCTTTTTAAATCGTTGCTCTGCGTATTTCTGTTCGGTGAGTCACCGGTCGGTCGTCCATCCTATACAGAAAGAACAAAGCAACTACTGAAATAATTTACGTTGTTAGTTTAGTCTGATCAATCAACAGCACTTACCTCTGAATCCCCCAAAATGTGCTGGCATCCCTGTCGAAAAAAAAGACGGGGATTTCTTTTTCCCCGTCTTTTCAATTCATTTATTCAAACCGTTTTGCTATTGTCTGGGAGGCGGAACTATTCCTCCGGAACCACCCGGGAATCCTCCACCGCTGCCGCCGTCCATCTGACGGATCGCACGCTGAATATTGCGCGGCATACCCGACGGCAGCTTCCTCTGCTGTTGTTGGTTACCACCAAACTTGTTCAGATTGATCAGGAAGGATAACAGGAAGTATCTGCGCAGAACATTTGTACGGGTATCGGTATAACCATTCGCATTCAATGAACGTGAAATGCTCTGGTTCTGGTTCAGCAGGTCGTTCACGGAGAGCTTCAACTCCCCATTTTTCTTTTTGAACATTTGTTTGGAAATGCTGGCATTCCAAAGCGGAATATTCTGGTTGTAGCCTACTGAACGACCGGTATTGATCAGGTAATCGAAATCGGTCGACAGATAAATGTTCCAGGGAAGATAGTAGGTGATATCCGCCGAATAGCTCTGTGAAAAATACCGGGTGTTATCATATCCATCGAGACTATAGCGTACATCATTGTAGGTAACGCTACCATTGAGTCCAATATTAAGCTTTTCAGCGAAATCCAGGTTGATACCGGCCGTTTGCGTAGCCGACCAGCTGTTCATGATATTCTTACCCTGTTGTACAAAGTTGATATCGCGACTGTATCGGATGGAGTTATTGAAGTTGATATTGCTTCCCGTAAAGTTTCCTCTCAACGGAATTCCCAGGGTAATATGGCTTCCGGTATTGAAGGCACCATTTACGTTAATCGGAACAATATACTGAACGCCGGAAGGAAGCTCTGCTCCACCCAGATCAATATTGTCCGGACGGCGTGTAGAAATATTGTTCGTTATCTTGTTGGATGTGGCCGAGTATGACAGACTTGCGGTAAAGAAACGATAGTTTGAAGCGTTGAACGTATTATAATTGATGTTAACATCGTTGTTGAACTCCTGCTTCAGCGCCGGATTACCGATACGTACCTGGGTTGGGTTGGATACATCGGGAACGTTCTGCAACTGGTTGATCGACGGCTGATTGGTTCGCCCACGATAAGTCAGTCGCAGCGTTTTCGAACGCTCAAAATTATAGGTGAAGTTACCGGTGGGGAAGAAGTTTACATAGTCGTACTTGGTCGTTTCTTCCTTGTTTCCCAGGGCGCGCAAACTGTTGCTCAGCTGTTCCGCCCACTGAACCGCACCACCCAGCTGATAATCGATCTTGTTCACCTTCACACGGAAGTTCACGCCACCTCTGTGTCCGATAAATGTGTTTTCAAAATAGTTGGTCTGCACTTCGTTCAGTTGATTGAACTTGCCACTTACGTTATCGTAATCGTAGGTATGTCTGTCGGAAGTACTTTTGTTGTTGGTATAGGCGTAGTTAAGTTCCAGCACCTTATTGTTTCCAATCGGCTCGGTGTAGGAGGTGGTGATTACATTATTGTTTGACCGGGTTTTCTGGTCGCTGTTGATATTCTGCAGACTGTCGATCAAGATAGATCCATCATCATTATAAAACAACATGGGTGAGTAGTTGGTACCCTCGCCATCACTGTTGTTGATGGAGTTCTGCCATCCGATGGTAAATGTTCTGCCCAGCTTTCCGAAACGGTGGCGAAACAGGAGGTTATTGTTAAGACTAAGTCCATCCCGCACATTGGTATTGTGGGAAGAACTTTGCTGTGCCAGGAATTTTCTGTTCAGCCAATCCACATTGCTGTAGGTAGAGTCGAATCGATCCGAGGTTGAATGTTGAACGGTAAGACTGGGCGTAAACAGGATCGAGTTATTGGAATCGATATAATATTCAAACCGCAGATTAAACCGGTGGTTCTGATTTACGGATAAGGAACGTGAGTCCGAATTGGAATACACGATAGAGTCTCCGTCGTTAAATCGGGATTCTGTAAAGCTGTTTCTGATGTTGTCGGTTTTGCTGTCGGAAAAGTTATAGCTACCTACGACGTCTATTTTGGAACCGATACGGTCGCGCCAGTTGAAGCCGGCATTGGTGTTGCGGGTGATCCCGTTTCCACCACCTCCGCCAAATCCGCCGCCGAAGCCGCCTCCACCTCCCATACGGATGACGCCACCGCCTCCACCGAAGCCGCCACCTCCCATACGGATGACGCCACCGCCACCACGACCGCCACCGCCGAAACCACCGCCGCCCATTCCGGCCATTGCACCGAAACTGCCGCTGTTACTTCCGAAGCCCCCCATGGCACTTACCACATCATTGAATCCGAAATTCTGCTTGTTGATATTATTGGAATTGGCAACGATCGAAATCTGACGATCACCGTTGAACAGATTTGCGTTTCCGGATAGTTCATAACGGTCATTACTTCCGTATCCTGCGGAAGCCCGTCCGAAAACACCTTTCTTACGGTTCGATTTCAACTTGATATTGATGGTTTTCTGACGGTTACCGTCGTCGATGCGGGTAAACTTCGCCTGATCGCTGAGATCATCGAAAACCTGAATGGATTCCACCATTTCGGCAGTAAGGTTACGGGTGGCCATTTTCGGATCGGTTCCGAAAAACTCCTTTCCGTCGACCAACACTTTCTGAACAGATTCACCCTGAGCCTGCACATTTCCGTCTTTGTCTACCTGCACACCGGGAAGTTTTTTCAACAGATCTTCCACCGATGCGTTGGGTTTCGTTTTGAAAAGATCGGCCTTGTATTGAATGGTATCGCCCTTAACACGAATGGGAACATTATCGGTTACAATAACTTCCTCCAGCTCGTCGGGGCTGTTTTGCATCAGAATGGCACCGAGATCAACCTCCGGCTTTTCTGAACTGAGTTTTATTTTCCGGAAAATGGTCCGGTATCCCTGATAGGTAAAATAAACGTCGTAGTCGCCGAATGGGAGCGACTTCACGGAGAATTCGCCCTTACGGTCGGATATTGCGTAGCCTGCCGCACTGGAATCCTTAAGGCCGGTAAGTGAAACCGTTGCCCCGGCAAGAGGCTGTTTGGTTGTTGAGTCGGAGATACTTCCCTTCAGGCTTCCCGTTCCCGACTGAGCAGAAGCCGAAACAGAAAGCAAAATCGCCATCACTGCAAAATAACAATTACGTAGTGCTTTTAACATGAGCTCAATTTGGTTTGAAAGTACATAAATACCTGACTGCCAATGCGAAAAATTCGATAAATGGATTATTTTCTGCTAGCAACGGCACTATATATTTAATTTGACGACAACTCTCGTAGTTCCTTGCGTTTGCTTCAGAAAAAAACAAAAAAGCCTGGTTTCGGGGTGAAGCAGGCTTTTTTGACGAAGGCAATAAAAATAATATGCCGGTGGATCAGAGTTCCCTAATCCAAATATTCCGGAAGCTGATGGGTTCACTGGGGTCGCCGTGGTCCTGAAGTTTGATGGAAGATGGACCGTGAGGTTTGTCGTACGACGGTTTTCCGATGTATTTTGTCGGCCCCTCCAGAACGGTGTTGTTCTGAACCAGAACGCCGTTGTGAAACACGGTCACACGCGCCGGCGATTTCAGGCTGCCGTCTTCGTTGAAGCGGGGAGCGGTCCAGATCACATCGTAGGTCTGCCATTCGCCCGGTGGACGCATCGCGTTGACCAGAGGCGGAGTTTGTTTGTAAATACTGGCGGCCTGGCCGTTTACATAGGTCTTGTTGTTGTAGGAGTCGAGAATCTGCAGTTCATAGCCATTATCCCCCCCGCCTGTCGACGCCAGAAAGAGACCGCTGTTGCCCCGGCTCTGTCCGCTGCCGTTGATGACGGCTGGAATTCTCCACTCAATATGCAGCTGATAATCCAGGAATTTCTGCCGGGTTTGGATATTTCCCTTCGATTTATTCACGGTTAGCACCCCATCCTGAATGGTCCAGCCCGCGGGTTGGCCCGGATTTTTCACCGATTCCCATTGGCTGAGATCCCGGCCATTGAAAAGGACAATCGCGTCGGAAGGCGCATCAGCTGGGGTTTTTCCAGGCGTAACAATTTTGGGAATCGGTTCCCACACTTCGGTATCTTCCGGCTTACCCTGAGCAAACACCCCATTCGCCGAAATGGCCAATGTAAGCAAAGCGGCCAGGGGCTTAAATTCACGTTTCATAAAGTCTAAATTTTATTTTCCGATAGCGAACAAAATTCCGCCGAGAATATGATTAAGAAAGGCAGGTTCCGTATAGGCTTCGCTGGAATGACCAAGCCCCGTATACCATATCCGTCCCCCCTCATAATACTGATACCAGGCGATGGGATGATTATTATTCATATTCCCTCCCTCGTAGGAGGCTTCGTCCAGTTTCATCAATACGTTCACATCCGGATTCAATGATTTAAAATTATACCACTCATCTTTCCTTTCCCAGATCTCAGGCAAATGCGCGGTGGAAGGATGCTTCCGATCAACCACCTGAATTTTCGCCACCTGCTGGTCGGGATGCGATTCAAAATATCCGCCCACCAATTTGCCGTACCAATCCCATTCGTATTCACAATCGGTAGCTGCATGAATGCCGACATAACCACCTCCCGACCGGATATACTCCTGAAAAGCCTTTTCCTGCTCCTCATTCAATACGTCGCCCGTAGGAGAAAGAAATATCACAGCACTGAATTTCCGTAGGCTGTCTTTGTTAAAATAACCAGCGTCTTCGGTGGCTACCACCGCAAAGCGGTTGGCATCGCCAAGATTACGGATAGCACGGATTCCATCGGGAATACTTTTATGACGATAGCCTACCGTTTTTGAGAACACCAGAACGGCATGCTTGGGCGTGGCCAGTGGGGAATGATGGTTTCTGCATGAAACAATCAGAAAGGCAAACGCTGACACGGTTATGGCAAGAAGCGTTTTTTTCATTCTGAAAATTTTTTTACCGGGAAAAGAACTGCCCGCGTATCGGGTGGATTTCGCGGGCAGACCGTTTATAAAGTCCGGATTCGGATATTCCGGTACCAGACTTTATCGCCGTGGTCCTGCAGGGCTATCCTGCCTTTGGAATATTTACCGAAACCTTCCCAGGTTTTGAATTTACTGTTGGCCACGAGTTCATTCCATTCTGCGCTACCCATCGTGGTGTTTACAATTTCCGTTCCGTTGAGCCAGAAGGTAAGTTGGTTATCTTTTTTGCGGATGCGCACTTCGTTCCATTGGCCTACCGGACGTACTGTCCGTCGGCTGGCTTTTTTCAGGTCGTACAGATCTCCGGAATTGTGCTTTTCAATTTTACCGTCGGCATGACGCTCGTCGTCGAGCACCTGCATTTCCGGCCCCGTAAGGTAGGTAGCCTTAAACTTCGGATCTTCATGTACACAGAATATGATTCCACTGTTACCACCTTCAGAAATTTTCCACTCCAGGGCAAGCTCAAAATTTTCGAACTCCTCATCCGTAACCAGATCGCCGCCCGGTGCTCCGTTTTTTTTGGCATCGGCATCCATAAACAGCGTACCGTCAACAACCTTCCATACCGGTGTGACTTCATTCTGCAGATAGGTATGCCAACCGTTGGTGGTTTTACCGTCGAACAACGGTCTCCAGCCGTCTTCGCGTTTTTCCATTCCGTTTGTTTTTGCAGATGTATGACATCCCGCAGCCATGGTGCCTGCGGCAATCAGGGAAAGAAGAAAACTACGCATGTATTATTTATTTTTTAAGCAGAAGGATATATTTCACCATGGCCTTGGCCTCTTCTTCCGGCATGCCTTCATGGGGCGTCATCGGAACAGAACCCCAGATGCCTTCACCGGCTTCAACACCCTTAATGATTTTGTGTGCCAGTTTGGTGATGTTTTCTTCGGTCGGCTCGTACTTGTTGGCAACATCGCGATAAGCAGGACCGATCAGCTTTTCATCAATCTTATGACAGGTCATACAGTCGGAAGCTGCAACCAGCTCAAGCCCCCTCTGATAGTCGGGATTATTCTTTACCGAATTATCTTCTGCAGGTGATTCCTCGGTGGTCGTTGTTGTGGTGGAGGATGAGGTTTCGGAGTTTTTTTCACTGCTGTTGTTTCCGCAGGCATAACATACAGCACCGAGAACCACAATCCAGAGAATCTTTTTCATGTTTATGTTTGTCTTGTTTTATTAGAGAAATACGCTGGGGCTAAGTTCTGAAAAGAATCAACTCAACCCCAAAATCCGCCTGTTAAATTTTTCGTCGGCCGACACTCCGGCAAAATCATCAAATGCCTTGTCGGTAACACGAATAATATGATCCCGGATAAAGGGTGCGCCTTCGCGGGCCCCGTCTTCGGGATGCTTGAGGCAACATTCCCATTCGAGAACGGCCCAGCCTTTATAATCGTATTCGGCCAGTTTGCTGAATATCCGGGAGAAGTTTACCTGCCCGTCGCCCGGCGAGCGGTACCGGCCGGCTCTTTTCAGCCAGCTTTGGTAACCGCCGAATGTACCCTGGCGTCCGGACGGATTAAACTCGGCGTCCTTTACGTGAAATGCCCGGATGCGTTCGTGATACAAATCAATGTATTCAAGATAATCCAGTTGCTGCAGCACAAAATGGGAGGGGTCGTAAAGAAGACAGGCCCGCGGATGGTTGTTAACCTTTTCTAGGAACATTTCGTAGGTAATACCATCAAACAGATCCTCTCCCGGATGTATTTCGTAACACACGTCAACGCCCGCATCTTCGAACGCATCGAGAATCGGAAGCCAGCGCTTGGCCAGCTCGCGGAAACCTTCTTCCACCAGCCCCTGCGGTCGCTGCGGCCAGGGATGGAACGTGTGCCAAAGAAGCGAACCACTGAATGTAGCGTGAGCGTTAAGACCCAGATTGGCACTGGCTTTGGCGGCAAATTTCATCTGTTGCGTGGCCCAGGCCGATTTGGCGGCAAGATCACCTTTCAGTTCCGCCGGCGCAAAAGCATCGAACAATTCGTTGTAGGCCGGATGACAGGCCACCAGCTGACCCTGAAGGTGAGTGGAGAGCTCTGAAATTTCTAGTCCGGCCGCATTTACGATCCCCTTGATTTCGTCGGCATAGGTTTTACTCTCTGCCGCTTTCTGTAAATCGATAAAACGGGGATCCGATGTGGGGATCTGAACCCCTTTGTATCCCAATCCTGCAGCCCATTTGCAGATCGATTCGAGGCTGTTGAAGGGAGCTTCGGCACCGATGAACTGGGCGAGAAAAATGGCAGGCCCTTTAATCGTTGTCATGTTTATGTATTGGGTTTTCTAAAATCAGTTCAGACTTCAAAAGCGATCCACTTGGTATCCGATTTTCCACTCTTCACCACATTCTCAATAAATGCCATACCTCTTACGCCTTCGTCCGCACCAGGAAAATCGAGACATTCTGCAGAGGGTTTTTCTCCCGCCTGCAAGGCCTGAACGCTGAGCGCAAAATTCCGGTACAGGTTCGCAAATGCTTCAAGATAACCTTCCGGATGCCCCGCCGGTGTGCGGGTGTTGTGTTTCGCAAAACTTCCGGTGTACCCGCCGCCGGTTCGGTAAATTTGGGCAGGAGCATCGGCCCATTTCAGGATGAGGCTGTTGGCATCTACCTGTTGCCATTCCAAACCACCTTTTTCGCCGTACACGCGGATCTTGATATTGTTTTCTTCACCCGCAGCAACCTGCGATGCGAAGAGGAGTCCGGTGGCGCCGTTCGAAAATCGAAGCATCACCATTCCATCGTCATCGAGCTTACGGCCCTCCACAACAATACTCAGTTCGGCGCAGAGTTCCTTCACCTGCAAACCGGTAACATATTCGGCAAGATTGAAAGCATGGGTTCCGATATCGCCCATGGCTCCCGCGATTCCACTCTTCGAGGGATCGGTACGCCAGCTGGCCTGCTTGTTGTCGCCGCCTTCTTCATATTTGCTCAGCCAACCCTGTGGGTATTCAACATATACCTTGCGGATTTTTCCCAGCTTACCTTCACGGATCAGCTGACGCGCTTCCTTCACCATGGGGTAGCCGGTATAGGTATGGGTAAGACAAAAAAGCCTGCCCGTTTTTTCAACGGTAGCCTTCAGTTCTTTCGCTTCGTTGAGCGTAAACGTCATGGGCTTGTCGAGTACCACATGGAACCCATTTTCGAGGGCCATTTTCGCCGGCGCGAAATGAACATGGTTGGGGGTAACGATGCTAACAAAGTCCATGCGTACATCTTCCGGAAGTGCTTTTTCCTTTTCAATCATTTCCTGAAAGGAAGCGTAGGATCGGGAAGGATCGAGACCCAAACTTTGGCCGCTTTCCCTCGAACGGACCGGATCGCTGCTGAACGCACCGCATACCAGTTCAATTTCGCTGTCCATAGCCGCAGCAATGCGATGCACCGCACCAATAAATGCACCCTTTCCCCCACCAATCATTCCCATCCGTAGTTTCCGTTTTGACATAGCAATTCAGACTTTAGTTAAGAGATTTCAAAATAATTAAAGGAAATAAAAGTATTTGCTAAAAATAGTACATTTACTTTTATATTTTTTTAGAACTGATCTGACGATAGCAATGGCATGCCATATCAAGAGGCCCGACAGGATATCGGAAGGTCGGAATTGATTTAACCCACACCAACAAAAGAGAATTAAATGAGATCTTCCACCCGTGTCCAATTATCCGTCATGATGTTCCTCGAATTCTTTATCTGGGGAGCCTGGTTCGTAACACTCGGAACCTTTCTGGGAACCAACCTCAACGCAACTGGAGCGGAATCCGCACGTGTCTTCTCCACCCAATCCTGGGGCGCAATCATCGCTCCGTTTATCATCGGTATGATTGCCGACCGATACATCAATGCAGAGCGGATCCTTGCGGTTCTTCACCTAATCGGAGCGGCTTTGATGTTTCAGCTTTACCGTGCTGAATCCTATGCCTCCTTTTATCCGTATGTACTTGCCTACATGATTCTTTTCATGCCCACCATCGCTCTTGTCAATTCGATTTCCTTCCGCCAGATGGAGGATCCGGAAAAAGATTTTTCGACCATCCGCGTACTCGGAACCATCGGGTGGATCGTAGCGGGAGTCTTGATCAGCGTGTTCGGATGGGACTCTGCCGAAAACCGCGCAGAGGGCATGCTTCGTAATACCTTCCTGATGGCCTCCATCTCATCTCTGGTGCTCGGTTTGTTCAGCTTCACCCTCCCCAAAACACCTCCTACTGGTGCTTCCGGAAAAGTGAGCGTACGCGAAATTCTTGGACTGGACGCATTGAAACTTCTTAAGGACAGAAATTTTGCGGTATTCTTCGTGGCTTCCATCCTGATATGTGTACCGCTCGCATTCTATTATCAAAACGCGCATTCCTTCCTTTCAAACGTTGGAATGGGGAACGTGACCGGCAAGATGACGATTGGCCAGGTATCAGAAGTCCTTTTCCTTCTTGCCCTTCCGATTTTCTTTAAACGCTTCGGATTTAAAACCACCATAGTTGTGGGCATGCTGGCATGGGCTCTCCGTTACACCTTATTTGCGTTTGGAGATGCCGGAGCTTTGAGCTTTATGCTCATAACCGGTATTGCCCTCCACGGCATCTGTTATGACTTCTTCTTTGTATCCGGACAAATCTATACCAACACAAGGGCCGGTGAAAAAAACAAAAGCGCCGCCCAGGGGCTGATTACCCTGGCTACCTATGGCATCGGAATGTTGATCGGGTTTGAAGTGGCCGGTATGGTTACCGACGCCTATCAAATGTCTGAAGGTTCCTATGATTATAAAATGATCTGGTTGATTCCTGCCGGAATTGCAGCAGCTGTCATGATTTTCTTCTCCCTGCTGTTCCGAAATACAAAAACAGAAAAAATCGACCTCTAGCATCCCATTCCAACCATTCGAAATTAGTGTAATATGAAAGCGTCTTCGGGCCGTCGGACGGCGATAAAAAAATTGGTCATGAGTGGAATAGCGGTTGGCCTGTTTCCTTCTCTTTCGGAAGCCGAACGGCTGTCGCTGGAATCCGCTCCGCGGAAGCTGAAGGGAAACATCCATCACTCCGTCTGCTACTGGTGCTACGGGAAAATCCCCTTCGAAGAATTCTGTGCCGCCGTGAAAGAACTGGGTATCGGAGCCGTTGACCTGATCGGTCCCAAAGATTGGGACACCCTCAAGAAATATGATCTGGACTCCTCGATGTGTAACGGGGCGGAAATAAGCCTGACCAAGGGTTGGAACGATCCCCAATACCACGAAACCCTGATCAAAAACTATTCGGAAATGATTCCTCTGGTGGCCAGGGCTGGGTATAAAAACCTGATCTGCTTCAGTGGTAACCGAAACGGCATGGACAACGAAACGGGTCTGCAGAACTGTACCGAAGGATTAAAGCAAATCATGTCGCTCGCCGAAGCCAACGGCGTAACCATCGTCATGGAATTGTTGAACAGCAAGCTGAATCATAAAGACTATATGTGCGACCGCTCGGCATGGGGCGTGGAACTCTGCCAACGTATTGGATCAGAAAACTTCAAATTGCTTTACGATATCTACCATATGCAGGTAGACGAGGGCGACGTGATTGCCACCATCCGGAAGCACCACCAGTACTTCGCACACTATCATACCGCGGGGGTTCCCGGAAGAAATGAAATTGACGACACCCAGGAGCTTTACTATCCGGCCATCATGCGTGCCATTGTAGAAACGGGCTTCAAGGGATATGTCGCCCAGGAATTTGTTCCGAAAAACCCCGACAAGATCGCCTCTCTACGCGAGGCGATCGAAATATGCGATGTGTAGTTTTTACATAATTGAGAATATTGCCTAATTTTCGTTTTCGACTGGTATAACACACAGACTATTTTAACCACTTAAAACATTCAATCATGGCAGAGAACACGTATGATGCCATTGTCATCGGTTCCGGAATCAGTGGAGGATGGGCCGCAAAAGAGCTTACCGAAAAGGGACTGAAAACGTTGCTGCTGGAACGTGGACGGGATATAAAACATGTAAAGGACTATGTAAACGCCACCAAGGGCCCCTGGGAGTTCCCCCACAGGGCACAGGGTAAACCCCAAAAGTTGCTTGCCGAACATCCAGTACTGCAGCGGGACTACGTTTTCAACGAAAACAATATCGACTACTGGGTAAACGAAAAGGATTGCCCCTATGTAGAAACAAAACGGTTCGACTGGTTCCGAGGATACCACGTGGGCGGAAGATCACTGATGTGGGGACGACAGAGCTACCGCCTGAGCCCCATGGACTTCGAAGCCAACGCCAAAGATGGTATCGGTACCGATTGGCCGATCCGTTACAACGATCTGGCGCCCTGGTACGACTATGTGGAACGTTTTGCCGGCATCAGCGGATCGGTGGAAGGACTGCCGCAACTTCCCGATGGTCAGTACCTGCCGCCGATGGAGATGAACTGTGTGGAAAAAGATGTAGCCAAAAGAATCCGCGAATACTATAAGGATCAGCGCCGCATGATCATCGGCCGCGTAGCCAACCTGACCGTGCCGCACAACGGTAGAACCAACTGCCAGTACCGCAACAAATGCGCGCTCGGCTGTCCGTTCGGCGGCTATTTCAGCACACAGGCCGCCACCCTGCCCGCCGCCGTTAAAACAGGAAACCTTACACTCCGCCCTTTCTCCATCGTTAAGGAACTGATTTACGATAAAGACACCCAAAAGGCGAAAGGCGTACTCGTTATTGATGCGGAAACCCATCAAACCTACGAGTTCTTCGCCAAAATCATCTTTGTAAATGCTTCCGCCCTCAACTCTACCTGGATTCTGATGAACACCGCCACCGATATCTGGCCCGATGGTCTCGGAAGCAGCAGTGGCGAGTTGGGCCATAATCTGATGGACCACCACTTTAAAGTGGGTGCAAACGGTACGGCCGAAGGTTATGAAGACAAATACTATTTCGGCCGCAGGGCAAACGGTATTTATATTCCCCGCTACCGAAATATTGGTAGCGATAAACGCGATTATATCCGCGGGTTCGGTTATCAGGGAAGCGCAAGCCGCACCTCCTGGAATAGGGATGTGGCCGAACTCAGTATCGGCGCCGAACTGAAGGAAGCCCTCCAGGAACCCGGACCATGGAGAATGGGATTGGGCGGATTCGGAGAAACCCTGCCGTACCACGAAAACAAAGTCACCCTTGATAAAAACGTGAAAGACAAATGGGGACTCCCGGTACTCAATATCGATTGCGAATTCAAGGAAAATGAACGCAAAATGCGGATCGATATGCAGCAGGACGCCATCGAAATGCTGGAAGCGGCCGGTCTGAAAGACGTGAAGGGCTTCGACAGCAATAGCGCGCCGGGTATGGGTATCCACGAAATGGGAACCGCCCGCATGGGTACCAGCCCCAAAAACTCTGTACTCAACAAGTACAACCAGGTTTGGGACGCCCTCAACGTATTCGTTACCGATGGTGCTGCCATGACCTCCGCAGGTTGTCAGAACCCCTCGCTTACCTATATGGCCATGACCGCACGCGCTGTTGACTATGCCGTAAGCGAACTGAAAAAACAAAACCTGTAACATTAAACATTCACTTCCGAAATAAGATATTATGAACAGAAGAGAAGCCATTTCCGCCGTCAGCGTTATCCTCGGCGGAACCATTGTAGGGGCAAATGTTTTTCTGAGTGGGTGCGGACCGGCAGAACCGAAAACCGGAGAAAACCTCAGCTTTACGGAAAAACAAATCGCTTTTCTTGATGAAGTTGCCGATACAATCATCCCTACCACCGATACACCCGGTGCAAAAGCTGCCAAAACGGGCGCTTTCATGGAAGTTATGGTGAGGGATTGCTATACAGAAGCCGATCAGAAAGTATTCCTCAGCGGTTTCGATAAACTCGAGAAGGCCTGCAAGGCAAAATTCAGCAAGGGTTTTATGGATTGTACTCCCGAGCAGCGTAAGGAACTTTTGGTAGAACTGGACTCCGAACAGAAGGAACATCAGAAAAACAAAAAGAAAGAGGAGCCCAAACATTATTTCCGGATGATGAAGGAACTCACACTGCTGGGTTACTTCACTTCCGAAATCGGCCAGAAGCAAGCCCTCCGTTATGTCGAATCACCCGGCCGGTACGATGCATGCATCCCTTACCAGAAGGGCGACAGGATGTATGTTTAATAATTATGCTGAATAGGGAAGACGGGCTCTGTCCGTCTTTTTTTTTTATTTTAACCGCATGAAAACACCATTTCTCGCACTGCTGCTCTTTATCTCTAGCTCCGTTTTCGCACAATCCAATGCCCGCGAAAACATTCTCAAAACCATGCATCTTCAGGAAAAAGCCTGGAATGAAGGCAACCTTGAGGCTTTTATGGAGCCTTACTGGAAAAGCGACTCGCTGATGTTTATCGGAAAATCCGGCGTCACCTACGGCTGGCAGAAAACCCTTGATAACTATAGAAAGGGCTATCCCGATAAAGCAGCGATGGGCATACTGAAGTTCGATATCCTTCAAACGAAGGAATTGTCTTCCGACTGCTGTTTTGTTGTAGGGAAATGGCATCTGAGCCGTGTGGCAGGAAATCTTTCCGGGCATTTCACCCTTATTTTCCGCAGGATCAAAAACGAGTGGGTGATTGTTGCCGACCACAGCAGCTGAAGCTCCGGCGATTTTACTCGGTAATCAGCAGGCGCCGGAAGTCGGAAGAGTCGCCGCGGAATACGTTAAAGTCGACTTTTCCATGGACTCCGTTCACATTCCCCGTTTCGCTGTACTGCCAGAAATGCCAGTCACGGCCGATACGCGGTCTTTCCTTCTGCAGATAATGGGCAATCCAAAGCGGATAACGGTCGAACTTTTCGCCCAGATAGCGTTCATAAAACACCACATTGGTGTATAGAATAGGCTTTACCCCGTAGTATTCTTCTACTACATCCAGCCATTCCTGTACTTCCTTCTGGATTTTGGTAGTCGGAACACCGTAGGTTTGTTCAACATCCAGTACGGGTGGAAGATCGCCGGGCTCCAGCTTTACCGTCCGGATGAAGTTTTCCGCCTGCCGGCGACCGCTTTTGGTAGCCAGAAAAAAATGGTAGGCACCCCGGGGCATCCCCACCTCCTTCGCCTTTTTCCAGTTTCGTCGGAACTGACTATCCACATTACCCAGGCCCTCGGTTGCCTTGATAAAGGCGAAGCCCAGACGGATATTACCGACCTCCATCTTCCTGACCGCCTCCCAGTTGATCTGGCGCTGGTATTTGGAAACGTCGATACCGTGGATCTCGTAGTTGACAGGTACTTCTATGCCGAATTCTTCATAATGGACAAACTTGCCTTCCTTGTTCGTCCACCATTCGTAAACCACTACGCACAGCATGATGATAATGAGGATTATCATTAAGGCGTTTAGGATTCTCCAGCCAAGCGGTTTTTTCCCTGATTTTTTCTTTGCCATGCTACGATTTCGCCAACAAAGATAAACGAGCGGCGTTAATCCCTAAATTTGTTCTTTATGGGACAACTCAATATTTCCGACAGCTTAAACCTACTATCGAAGCTCACCGTCCGCAGGGCCTGGAATATAGCCAGGGTGTGGACGAGCTATCGGTTGAGCAGGCTTACCGGTCGGTCGGTACAATGGGGGCTTCCCATCTCGATTTCCTTCGAACCTACCACCTCCTGCAACCTACGCTGCCCGGAATGTCCCAGCGGACTCAGAGCCTTTACCCGTCCTACCGGAATGCTAAAAAAAGATTTCTTCCGCGAAACCATCGACGATATTTATAAAGATCTGCTCTATCTCGTTTTCTATTTTCAGGGGGAGCCCTATCTCAATCCGGATTTCCTGGAAATGGTGAAATATGCTTCAGGCAAAAAGGTCTATACCGCCACCTCCACCAATGCCCATTATCTCACCCCGGAAAATGCACGTAAAACGGTGGAAAGCGGACTGGACCGGCTGATCATTTCGATCGACGGCACCACGCAGGATGTTTACCGTCAATACCGCGTTGGGGGCAACCTGAACAAGGTTATCGAGGGAGCGAAAAACATAGTCAATGCCAAACGCGCGGCGGGCAGCAAAACGCCCTTCGTCATTTTTCAGTTTCTGGTTGTCCGCCCCAACGAACACCAGCTGGAAGATGTAAAAAACCTGGCGCGGGAGGTTGGGGTCGACGATGTATGGTTTAAGACGGCCCAGGTTTACGATTACGAAAACGATCCGCATAAGCTGATTCCCCGGAACGAAAAATACAGCCGGTACAGACGACTGCCGGATGGCCGGGTGATTCAGAAAAACAAGCTCAGCAACCACTGCTGGCGACTCTGGCACGCCAATGTGATCACCTGGGATGGAATGGTGGTGCCCTGCTGTTTCGACAAGGATGCACAACACCGGTTGGGAAATCTTAAACAGCAATCGTTCCGCGAAATATGGAAAAATCCGGAGTACCTGGAATTCCGCAAAGCCTTGCTGAAAGGACGGAAAAATATCGACATTTGTGCCAACTGCAGTGAGGGAACCAAGGTTTGGGAATCCTAATCATCATTCTATAAATCAGTGATATGAGTATTGAACAGGACATTAATCAGCGGGTTTTCCGCAACGAACACCAAAAAGCCCTGATAAACCTCATTTTCACCCATAACTGGATTATGGAGAAGATGAAAGAACTGTTTGGAAGGGAAGATATTACTTCGCAGCAGTTCAATATCCTGAGAATTCTCAGAGGCGCAGAAGCGCCGCTCTCCACACTGCAGATCCGGCAACGTATGCTCGACCGAATGAGCGATACTTCCCGAATTGTTGACCGTATGGTGTTAAAAGGCCTTGTAAAAAAGAATATCTGTAAATCCGACAAGCGTTTGGTGGACGTCGTCATCACGGCCAAAGGCAGGAAAGTTCTGGAAAAATTCGACGCCCTCGAAGACGAAATGAATGCCCTGATTGGCCCTATTTCCGAAGACGAAGCGCGCACCCTCAACAAGATTCTTGACCACATGCGCAACTCCTGATAAATAATCCGCATCACATTAATATGAACAAAGCACGTTTTTTGCCAGCTTTGCTGGCCGTTTTTTTGTCTTTCAACCTCGTTGCGCAACCGAAATACGAGATGCGCGCTGCCTGGATTGCCACGGTCGACAATATCGACTGGCCATCCCGTGGTAATTACAATACGGAAGCCCAGAAAAAAGAGTTTACCGACCTTCTCGACATGCACCAGCGCAACGGTATGAACGCCGTTGTAGTTCAGGTGCGCCCAGCCACCGACGCCTTCTTCCCCTCGCCCTATGAACCCTGGAGCGAATGGCTTACCGGAAAACAGGGCCGTCCTCCCTTTCCCTACTACGATCCCCTCGAATTTATGATCGAGGAAACCCATAAGCGGGGCATGGAATTCCATGCCTGGTTCAATCCCTACCGCGCCGTTTTCAACATCCGCACCTCCTCGGTGGCACCGGATCATATCACCAGAAAACGGCCCGAATGGTTCCTCACGTATGGTGAAAAAAAATACTTTGATCCCGGCAACCCCGAAGCACGGAAACACCTGACCGAAGTCATCCGCGATGTGGTGAGCCGCTACAAAATCGACGCGGTTCATTTCGACGACTATTTTTATCCCTACCGCATCCCCGGAAAGGAGTTTCCGGACTACTCCAGTTATAAAAAATATGGCGGAAACCTGAGCCGCGACGACTGGAGAAGGAGCAATGTCGACAGCATCATCGAAAACCTCCACCGCGTAATCCGTGAAACCAAACCCTGGGTTCGCTTTGGGATAAGCCCCTTCGGCGTTTGGCGGAACAACGACAAGGACCCTGATGGATCGCCAACCCGGGGCGGACAAACCAATTACGACGATTTGTATGCCGATGTACTGCTCTGGCTGGAAAAAGGCTGGATCGACTACGTAACGCCGCAGCTTTATTGGGAGCGTGGACACAAACTCGTTGCCTATGAAACCCTGCTGGACTGGTGGGTCAACTACAGCTACGGACGCCATCTCTATATCGGTCACGGAATTTACCGGGTCAATGAAAACCCAACACCCGCCTGGCGCTCAAAGGATGAGCTTCCCGAGCAGATCAAACTGCTCCGCCAGTACCCCGAAGTACAGGGTAGCATGTATTTCAGCACCAAAAGCTTTCGCCGCAATCCGAACGGATGGAACGACAGCCTGCAGCAGAACTACTACCGATACAAGGCCCTGATTCCGGTAATGCCCTGGATGGATACCACCCAACCGGCCGAAGCCCGGATCGAAAAAATTGAGCTGAGTGAAAAAAGCCTGCAGATCACCGTTAGCTCGGATACCGATCCCGAGCTGATCCGCGGTTTCGTACTCTATAGCTCAGACTCCAGAGAAGCGCTGGACATCCGCGATCCCAAACTGATCCGCAAAATCAGTTTTACCGGCGATAGTGCCGTGATCGAAGACTTGCTTCCCGACGATGGGTATGTGGCTTTTTATACGGTTACGGCGATCAGCCAGAACAACGTAGAAAGTGTCCCCTCCGTTGTCGCGGAAATTTATTTCGACACAACCGAAAAAGTGTGGAAGGTTGCCCAGATCAGTCCCTGATAAGTTAAGAATCTATAATGTTTCAAACAAAATAGATTCTATCTATGGCGGGATAGAAACAATCTATTGAAATAAAAACCCGCTACTGTACGCGTTTTCAAGCGATTATCGGAGAATAGGAAGGGGGAATAGCTCCTTCCTATTTTGTTTTAAACGGTAGTTGACAGAACTTTGCGGCATCAAAATAGATGCTAAAGATGAAAAATGTTATTCTCTCCGTAGGGTCTCAGTTCCCTGAATTCAAGAAGACAGCCGTAGTTTCCATCGAAAAAGGAAAAGAGTTTTACGAGCTTTCTTCAGACGAGTTGAAAACCTCCGGAAAATGGATGGTTATGTTCTGGTGGCCGAAAGATTTCACTTTCGTATGCCCCACCGAAATTGCCGAATTCAACAAACACTATCAGGACTTCGTTGACCGTGATGCCGTTCTGATCGGTGCATCTACCGACAGTGAATTCGTTCACGCAGCCTGGAGAAGAGATCACGACGATCTGAGAAATCTCCAATTCCCCATGCTCGCCGATACGTCCAAATCTCTGGCAGAAGAGCTCGGAATCCTCGAAGCAAATGAAAAAGTGGCTTACCGTGCAACCTACATCGTAGACCCTCAGGGAATCGTTCGCTGGGTATCACTCTACGATCTTTCTGTTGGCCGTAGCGTAAAAGAAGTTCTCCGCGTACTCGACGCACTTCAGACCGACGAACTCTGCCCCTGTAACTGGCAGAAAGGTGAAGCTACCCTCAGCGCCTAAGTCACCATTAAATAACCTGAACCGGCTATCGACAGATGAATCAATGACCAAAAGACGAACCATAGAAACACGATAGCCGTTTCTTTTTTAAAAAATCTAGATTATGTTTGGAGCAGCCGCAACCACAGATAACGCAGCAGTACTTTTACAGGAACTCGGCATCGATGCCGCCCATGTTTCCCCCTCTCTCCGTCTTCTGGCCACCACCGACTCAAGATACCTCCGCGATCTTAAGATAAATATCAGCAATGCATTGCAGGCCGAAAGCCTTACTGCAAAAGAAGCCTATCTGATCGCTTTCGCCGTTGCTGTAAACGAAAAAAACAGCCTTCTTCTGAACGCTTTTATGGAAAAAGCCCGTGCTGAAGGCGCTACCGATAAAGAACTTGCAGAAACCATCAGCTGCACTTCGCTCATGAGTGCCAACAACGTGTATTACCGTTTCCGCCACTTTATGAATGAGGAGTTCTACACGAATGCTCAGGCCGGTATCCGCATGAGCATCATGGCCAACCCCATCCTCGGAAAAGAACTTTTCGAAATCATCAGCCTTGTTGTCAGCGCTGTTAACGGATGCGAAATGTGTGTAACCTCACACGAAAAAAATATTGTTCTTCACGGAGCTTCCAAACAAAAAATTCACGACTCCGTGCGCCTGGGTGCTGTGGTAAAAAGTCTCGCCACCCTTCTTTAAGCAGGTAATATTTAGATGTCAGAATACAGGGAAAGCTGTACAATTGGGCTACAGCTTTCTTTCTTTTTTTAGGACCGAACCTCCCAGCCCAACCTCCAAACCGATTCGGATAGCCAGCACACCTCCGGGATTTTTCCCACAATTCAAAAAATTTTTTATTTCCGAATTCATTTTATAACCGGCTGATTAACAATCCGGAATTTCGCTTTTAGATTTTTTATAACAACAGAGCGAATTCCCGTAGAGTATTTATTGCTACATTTACGGCAAGATTTTTGATAGGGCCGGCGCCGCCGCCCCTCTAGAACGTGCAAAATTTAGTGTGAACCAGAGTCCGGTATGTCATTAAGTCAATCTTTACAACAAAAATTACTTCAAAAACTATCCCCCCAGCAGATTCAGCTTATGAAACTGCTGCAGGTACCCACAGCCAATCTGGAAGAAAGAATCAAAGAAGAACTGGAAGAAAACCCGGCTCTCGAAATCGGCGAGGATAGTCATGAGGATAATTATGCCGACGAGCTTCACGACGAGTTCAGCAACGACTCGGATGATTTTGAACCCGATGGGAGTACCGAAGACTACGACAATGTGGATATCAGCGAATATGTTGCCGACGACGACGGGGAAATAGCCGAATATAAACTGAAGGACGACAACTACCCTGATCTCGAAGACCAGCGGACCATGCCCTACAAGGTAGAAACCTCACTCCACGAAATGCTTCTGGAGCAGCTCGGCATGATGAAGTTGGGTGAACATCAGCAGAAAATCGCCGAACAGATCGTCGGTAGTATCGACGACGATGGCTATCTCCGCCGCGAAGTTTCTTCCATTGTTGATGACCTGGCTTTCCGCCAGAATATTTCGACGACGGAAGAGGAAGTGGAGTCGCTCATAAAAATCATTCAACAATTTGATCCGCCCGGAATCTGCGCCCGCGATCTCCGCGAATGTCTTCTGCTTCAGCTCGAACGAAAAAAGGCAGAAGGCCGCGGAACCGCGGTCGATAAAGCCATTGCCGTACTCTCCAACTATTTCGACGAGTTTACCAAAAAGCACTACGAGAAAATCCAGAAGGGGCTGGGCCTGAGCGATGGACAACTTAAGGATATCATCAACCAGATCATCCGCCTGAGCCCAAAACCCGGCGGAAATGTTGGAGAAGTGAATAAGGCCGAAAGTTATGTGGTACCCGATTTCTTCATCGTCAACAACAACGGGAAACTCGAACTTACCCTGAACTCCAGGAATGCTCCGGACCTCCGTATCAGCGAAGGCTACCGGGATATGCTGCGGGAGTACGACAGAGGCAGCAAAAAAGATAAAAGGCAGAAGGAAGCGGTGATCTTCATCAAACAGAAGATCGACGCCGCAAAATGGTTTATCGATGCCATCAAACAACGGCAGCATACCCTTCTTTCTACCATGAATACCATCATGCTGTATCAGGAAGAATTTTTCCTGACCGGTGATGAAACCACCCTTAAACCCATGATCCTCAAGGATATTGCCGAGCGCACCGGCCTCGATATATCCACCGTGAGCCGGGTAGCCAACAGCAAGTTTGTGCAGACGGAGTTCGGAACCTACCGCCTGAAATTCTTCTTCAGCGAATCGTTGAGCACCGAAAGCGGGGAAGAAGTATCCACCCGGGAGGTTAAAAAGATTCTCAGCGACCTGGTGGAGAACGAAGACAAACGGAAACCGCTCAGCGACGAAAAGTTAACTGAACTTCTTCAGGAGAAAGGTTATAATATTGCACGAAGAACCGTAGCCAAATATCGGGAACAGCTCAACATCCCTGTCGCCCGATTGCGTAAAGAACTCTGAGCATGCAGACAACAACCTCTATCCGCAACCGCTTTTCCAATGACGGGAACAACGCCCGGGAAATTGTACCGGCAGCCCTGCGCTGGCCCGCACAGGTAATTTCCTATGTATTCCACCCTCTGTTTATCCCGGTATATGTAACCGCCTTCGTGATTTACATGTACCCCTATCTGTTTTCCGGACTCAGTGAACGGAGATCCTTCCTGGTTCTTATGTCCGTATTCATCAACCTCTGTTTTCTTCCCGCATTTGTGGTTTTTCTGCTGTGGAGGCTGAAATTTATCGGCTCCATCATGCTCCGAACCCAGAAGGAAAGAATCATCCCCTATGTGGCCTCCCTGCTCTTTTATTTCTGGACCTGGTACGTATTCAAAAACCAGTCGGATATACCGCCGGTACTCGTTCAGTTTGCGCTGGGCGCCTTCCTGGCAGTCTGCGGCGCCTGGATGGCCAACATATTCTTCAAAATCAGCATGCATACGGTTGCGGCAGGCGGAATGGTTTGCTTTATGCTTTTGCTGGCTTTTTCCGGTGATCTTCATATGGGATTTTATGTTAGTATTGCAATACTGGCTACCGGCCTGATTGCAACCGCCCGTTTACTGGTATCGGATCATTCTGTATTTGAAGTCTATTTCGGACTTGCAGTCGGAATCCTTGCCCAGTTACTGGCCGCAAAAATTGTTGGCTAGTACTCTTTTTACGAACCCATACCTTTATGAAAACTCCGGAAAAGTTCGTTTCCAACGACCACATCTTTCCTCCTGTCCAGCTCATGCAACGGCTGCTGGACCATAGCAGGGAGTCCTTTGTGGTTGTCGATACCGACTTCAAAATCTCCTTTATCAACAGTTTCGCACTGGAAATCTCGGAACGCGTTTTCGGTAAAAAAATGACGGAAAACGCCAACGCCTTCGATTTCATTTTGCCGGAGAGAAAAGAGCTTTTCAGAAAGATACTGACGGCCGTTTTTAACGGCGAATCGCATTACTCCGAAATTGAATATTCCGGCACCAATGGCATTCCCGATTACCACCTGGCCATACGATATATTCCTCTGGAAGTAACACCCGGAAATATTACAGGAGCCCTGATTCATGCACAGGATATCCTGAAAAGTAAAAAGCTTGAGGTGGAAATTGAACAGGAGCGATGGAAGGCCAAACGAACGCTTCGCCTGGCGGGATACCGGGCTCAGGAAAAAGAAAGGGCTTTTCTCGGTAAGGAACTCCACGATAACGTAAACCAGATACTCGCCGCCAGCCGACTCAACCTCGACCTCGCCGAAGCCGACTCCTCCCTTTACATCGAATACATCCGCAAAAGCCGCACACTGCTCCTTCAGGCTGTTGAAGAAATCCGAAAACTGTCCAAGGGGCTCGTGATATCCGACCTCGTAAAAACCGGAATGGTACCCGCCATCTCCTCGCTGGTAAAGGATTGCTGTTCTGCGGGGATCCATGTTCAGCTGAAACATAACAAATTCAGCGAAACGGTTCTCAGCACCGAAATAATGATCAATCTTTATCGGATTCTTCAGGAACAGATCAACAATATCCTGAAACATTCCGGCGCGTCCCGAGCCATCGTCCAGCTCTCCACTTCCGAAAAATCGGTAACCCTCCGCGTACGCGACAACGGTACCGGTTTCGATACCAGTTTACCACGTACCGGCATTGGTATCAGCAATATCTTTAACCGCGTGGAAAGCCTCGGTGGCCATTGCTCGATCGACTCCACCAGCGGCGTCGGAACCGTACTTTCCGTTTCCATACCGCTCACCGGACAGGACCTGCTATCCCAGTAATTCTGAATGAATGTAGCGGTAGCTTTCGGAAATGCTTACAAAAGCATCTTTATCAAAGTTTTCCTGCTCAACATAAAAATGCTTCAGGCCGGCTTTTTCGGCTTTCGCAAAAATGGATTTGTATTCGATGGACCCGGTTCCTACCTCTGTATTCTTCGACCGGTTCGCGCGATTCATGTCTTTCACATGCCATAAGCGAAAACGATTGGGATAAGCTTCAAAGAGATCGACCGCTTTCTTCCCCGCAAACGCACACCAGAAAATATCCAGCTCAAAGTCCACCAACGAGGGGTCCGTTTCTTTCAGCAGTATCTCTAATCCGGTTGTGTCTCCAACCGGCTTAAATTCAAAATCATGATTGTGGTATCCGGCCCTGATGCCGGCTCCCCGGCAGATCTCCCCGGCTTCATTCAGCCTGGCCGCTAACTTTTTAAATCCCTCTTCTGTTCTTACCGATTCCGGCGCGTAGGGGACCACGGCATATTCCTGTTTCAATGTAACGGCCGACTCTACCACCCGTTTCCATTCGTCGGAAGAGCCGTTGCGGAACAAATAACTTTCCGGCAGGTAATGTCCACCCGTTGTCACCAGGCCATTTGATGTAAGCATATCCGCCAGCTCTGCCGGCTTATAACCAAAGAACAGACCATTGTCGAACCCATAGGTTTCAATGTCGGAGTAGCCGGCTTTTGCGATTTTTTCTACCGTTACACCAAGCTTTTTGTCGCCCACAAAGTCGCGGAGCGTATAGAGTTGTATTCCGATTTTCTTTTGGGAAGCCAGCGGAATGCAGGAACCCAGCATCCAGGCACCGCCGGCGAGATATAAACTGCGCCGGATGAAATTTCTGCGGGAAGACATATGGCGTTTTGTTTGAGTCCATACAAGTTAATCAAATTCACTCAAAAAAACATTCTTAGTTTAGCGACATGAAAAAGATGTATCATCTGGCCACCTGCGACACCTGCCAGCGTATCATTGAAGAAACCGGCATCCGCTCCATCGGTGCCACCTTCCAAAACATCAAGGAAGAAAAAATCACGGCGGCCCAACTGGATCAGATGGCCAAAATGGCCGGATCCTATGAAGCCCTGTTCAGCCGACGTGCACTCAAATACAAGGAATGGGGTTTAAAGGACAGGAACCTGACGGAAGACGATTACCGAAACCTGATTCTGGAAGAATACACATTCCTGAAACGACCCGTAACCATTCTCGGCAAGAAAATATTTGTGGGTAACGGTAAGAAAACCGTTGCTGCCCTGAAACAGGCCGTTGAGGAAGAAGCTTAGCTTTCGGGATGTTGCCTGAAATAACGGATGGTACTGCCGTAGTCGAGGTGTTTGCCCAGACCGATAACGGTTTGCGTTATCCTTTTGGTTTTGGTGGCTTCGGTTTTGGCACTGTTGATCCATTTGATGAAATAGTTGCGGTGCGATGGCGTAAGGCTTTCAAAAAAAGTCCCGGCGTCGGGATCATCAGCTAGGCACTCGTTCAGCTCCGGGCACTCCACTACAGGAGGCTTATCGCGGTGCAGTTCTACCTCTACCATCGCGCCCTTCCGTTTACCGATGGCTCTGCGAACCGCGGCATTCAGCGTTAGGATGAAGACGCCGCCCCCCATCGGCATCAGCGGCAGCGACCGGAATTTCCATTTATCGAGACGCCCCTTAACATAAAAACTACGCCGGCTTTCCGGAGAAAGCGCGTCCGACACGTCGGTGGGGATTTCGATATAGGTCCAACCCGTCTTCTCGCCCTGGGCATCAAACTGTTTTATCTGGGTGTTAAAAACCATATACGAAAGTTAATTTGTTTTTGAATTGATTTGACCGAAATAAGATAATTTTAGCCCCATTTCCCGACAAGCATGTTCGAATTTCACAAAGACAGGAAGCGCTATTTTGATATTCAGGTTGCCAATGCAAACGGATATGTTATTCCCTTCATTGAACGCTCGTTTGCAATACAACCCGGCATGCGTGTTCTGGAAATCGGCTGCGGCGAAGGCGGCGTATTAAAGGCCTTCATCGACAAAGGCTGCGTAGGGGTGGGCGTCGAATTCGACGAGTCCAGAATCCGGAACGCTGAAGAATGGCTTGCCGAAGATATTCAACAGGGCAAAATCCGGTTTGTTACCAAAGACATTTACAAAGCCGATGTCAATACCGATCTTCAGGGAGCTTTCGATATCATTGTTTTAAAAGATGTGATCGAGCATATTCACGATCAATCGCGGCTGATCGCCTGGATGAAAACCTTTCTCCGGGAAGGTGGCGTAATCTTTTTCGGATTCCCTCCCTGGCAGATGCCGTTTGGAGGACATCAGCAGATCATCTGGACCAAATGGCTTTCCAAGATTCCCTATTTCCATCTGTTGCCGAGACCGGTGTATAAGGCCATTCTCAAAAAGTTCACGCCGAACTGGGAAGAGATGGTGGAGATTTACGATACCCGGATTTCGATTGAGAAATTTGAGCGGATTGCCCAACAAACCGGCTATGAAATAGCAGACAAACTCCACTATTTCATCAATCCGATTTACCAATGGAAATTCGGACTGAAGCCCCGTGTACAAAATCGATTCATCAGCAGCATACCCTGGTTCCGCAACTTTGTAACCACCTGTGTTTTTTATCTCATCAGGGTGAAATAACAGCTGTTAAACGAAGCATGAAAACTTAATTCGGGATACGGATGCGTATTTCTATATCGCTTATGCCGGTTATCGGATGGCCGATGAATGCTTGCGCCGGATGCTGCAAATCCTTGTCCAATCCTGAATTTCCCGATAAAAATTCAACAATCGTTTGCGTGTTTTTTTACTGATTGGTTTCCCTAATTTGGTGCTAAGATCAACCAAACATGAAACCAAATCGCAGAAATTTTCTCCGCAACCTAACCTTAGGAACCGGAGCAATGGCCTTGGGATTGCCGGGTTTAGCCGGCACACGTGAGGCGGAAGAAACAGAAGTGCAGCGCCTGCCCCTGGGTAAACCTTTTAATATGAGCGGCTATGCGGCGCCCCGGATGGACAAGGTCCGGATTGGATTTATCGGACTTGGAATGCGTGGACCGGGAGCGGTTCAGCGCATGTCGTATATCGATGGCGTTGAAATCAAGGCGCTTTGCGACAAAGTGCCCGCAAAGGTTACAAGTGCTCAGAAAATTCTGGAGAAAGCCGGTCTGCCCAAAGCCAAAGAATATTCGGGAGAAGACGGATGGAAGGCGATGATTCAGAACGAAGATCTGGATCTCGTATACATCTGTACTCCCTGGTCGTTGCACACACCTATGGCCGTTTACGCTATGAAAAACGGCAAACACGTTGCAGTTGAAGTCCCGGCAGCTCTCACAATCGATGAATGCTGGCAACTCGTGGAAACTTCCGAGAAAACCAGAAAGCATTGCATGATGCTGGAGAACTGCTGTTACGACTTCTTCGAAATGCTCACGCTCAACATGGCCCGCAACGGCATGTTCGGCGAGCTGGTTCACGCAGAAGGCGCCTATATCCACGATCTCCGCGACCTTAATTTCTCGAAGAACGGTTATCAGGATATGTGGCGTTTGAAGGAGAACTTCCGCAACGGTAACCTTTACCCCACACACGGACTGGGTCCTGTTGCACAATGCCTCAACATTAACCGGGGCGACAAAATGGATCATCTGGTTTCCATGTCGACCAACGATTTCATGATGGGCGAAATGGCAAAGGCCAAAGCGGCTGAAGACAGCTTCTACAAAGAGTTTGAAGGAAAATCCTTCCGCGGTAACATGAGTACTACCCTTATCCGCACCAATAAGGGAAAAACCATTATGGTTCAGCACGATGTAACTACTCCCCGTCCTTACTCCCGCATCCACCTGATCAGCGGTACCAAGGGTATGGCCGTGAAATACCCGAAACAAAGCATTGCTTTCGGACACGGATGGATCAAAGATGAGGAGTTCAAGGCTCTCGAAGCGAAATACACACCCGAAATCATCCGCCACGTAGGAGAGATTGCCAAAAAAGTCGGCGGTCACGGAGGTATGGACTTTATCATGGACTGGCGATTGATCGACTGTCTGCGTAACAGTTTGCCCCTCGATCAGGATGTTTATGACGCTGCTCTCTGGAGTGCCATCGGACCTTTGAGCGAAAAATCAGTAGCCAAATCTTCAAGGAGCATCGACATTCCGGATTTCACGCGCGGAAACTGGAAAACCAATGCACCTGTAAATCTCACTCTTGCCGGCGGTGGCACCACCAACGTACGGAACAAAGAGTCGCTGAAATAAATCTGGTTGTTTATGTTTTGTCGTGTCCCCTGCGTTAATCGCAGGGGATTTCTTTTAACAGGACGATCGGATTGAGGATTGGGAGGATGGTTTCAACTTTTTTGTTGGTCTGCCCATGCCATTTTTCGGCATCTTTCCCGTTGTTTGTGAGGATTTTATTGGGGTGCCACTAATCTGCGGCGCATTTTCTGAATTGCTTCGCCTTCGGCTCGCAAGAACGGAGAAACAAGGGCGCACAGAGACGAGAAGAATGGTGGTGCGGTGACCCCGTACGTCATTGCGAGGGCTCGGCCCGAAGCAATCCAGAAAAAACCAGCTCGTTAGCACCGAAAGGAAGGCCGCGATCACCCGTACGTCATTGCGAGGGCTTTGCCCGAAGCAATCCAGGAAAAACGGTCTTAACACCGAAAGAAGCAGAGCGGTGACCCCGTACGTCATTGCGAGGGCTCGGCCCGAAGCAATCCAGGAAAAACGGTCTTAACACCGAAAGTAGCAGAGCGGTGACCCCGTACGTCATTGCGAAGGCTCGGCCCGAAGCAATCCAGTATTGTAAAAATTGTAAAAGACGGGAACTCCCCGCGGGAGGATCTGTGGCAGAGCGGGAGCCCAGCGACAGTATTTGGAATATCAAACACCTGATTAGCGAACCGAACGATTAACGGTGGGACGCAACGGAAGCCGATCAGGGCGATGGCGCGGGTTAAATAAAAAAAGTCACGGAGCGGGAGCTCCGCGACAGTGTAAAAGAATCAGCCGGGCAGGAGACAGCACGATGAACGGTACGACCTTTAGTTTCGCTTTTAAATTAAAGAGAGATTACCCATATCGTTGGGTGTCCGGGAGAACCCTCGAGTTTTGGGGAAGTTGAAGGCAATTCTGGAAACAAGGGACGGTGCATTATGGATGCACCCCTTATTTTTTTCCTGGATTGCTTCGCCTTCGGCTCGCAATGACGTGAGGGGACGGCTCGCAATGACGAAAAGGGAAAGACTCGAATGACGGGTGGCGAGCGGCTCTCAATAACGTGAGGGGTAGCTTACGATAACGCTTGGGTGTCGCGTCATTGCGCAACGGAAGTTGAAAAGCGTGATGTCGCTGGCTACATACTAAAGCTCCTCTATTCTAATAAGATACGAAATTTTCCTCGTATATTCCATGACCCCGCTCAGGAGGGTCCAATTCCCTCGGAAATGCTGACGGAGAAGTCCGGTAAAGAACCGAAAATATCCGAATCGGTTGAGCTGAATTTACCCGGAAATACAATAAATGAAACGGAAAATCGTTTGTATTTAGCTGATTTTCAGTAGGCTTTTGAAAAATTTTGCGGAAGATTGCGGGATATTGCTATTAATCCTATCTTGCAGCCCGAAAAAAAAAAGTCATCTGTAGAAACAGACGACCTCTAACGATTGCTTGCCATATGAAAAAGTTCGAATAATCTTTGTCCGGTAACGGCGGGTTATTTCTTCAGGCCTCTAACACTCATTTGCTTTGCTTTTCTACGATTGCCTGCCGTATGATTTTCTTATCTGGAACAAAGATATAACGACTACCTGCGCAAGAGAAATCAACTTTTTGAGGATTTAATTATCGCCAAAATGGGTTATATTTATCGAAACCCTTATTGGTATTGGATTTGAGGAAAAAAATTATATGAACTCCAATCGGTTTACAGACGCATTATTTCAGTTGATTTGTTCGCTGGAGAAGTCGGAAAAGCGGCATTTTAAGCTTTATATCAAGAGAAGTTCTGCTAAAGAGGACCTCAAAATCATCCAGCTTTTTGATGCCATAGACAAAATGGAAGAGTACGATGAGAGGATTTTACTGAAAAAACTGGCTCCCATCACCAAATCCCAGCTCTCCAACCTGAAAACCCACCTGTACAAACAGGTGCTGGCCAGCCTGCGCCTTCTCAAAACTACCGATAACATCGATCTCCAATTGAGCGAACACCTCGACCACGCACGTGTTCTCTACAATAAAGGCCTTAAACAACAGGCCCTGAGAATTCTGGAAAAAGCCAAGGAACTGGCCAAAGCCAATCATAAGTATAACTATCTGGCACAGGTGATTTCACTGGAAAAGAAAATCGAGACCCTGCACATCACCCGAAGCAGCCAGGAAAAAACCGAGGCCCTGGCCGCGGAGGCATTGGATATCAGCAACCATATCAACAGCGTGGTGAGGCTCTCCAACCTGGCCCTGCTCCTGTACCGCTGGTATATCAAAAACGGCCATGCACGGAACGAAAACGACGAACAGGATATCCGCAAGTTCTTCAAGGAAAACCTGCCGCCCAACGCACATGAGGTCACCGACTTCTACGAAAAACTTTATCTCTACCAAAGCTATTGCTGGTACGCGTTTATTCGTCAGGACTTCCTCATGTACTACCGCAACAGCCGCAAATGGATCGACCTGTACAAGGAACAGCCCATGATGATTATGGTAGAAACCGGACACTATATCAAGGGCATGCACAACCTCCTCAACGCCCATTTCGACCTGCGGAACTTTACCGCCTTCGATCAAACCCTACGCGAATTCGAAAAGTTTGCGGTGGAGTACGATTCGAGGCTGCACGATAATTTCAAGATCCACACCTTCATCTATATCACCAGCGCCCGGATCAACCAACACCTGATGCAGGGAACCTTTGCAGAAGGCCTGAAACTTATTCCGGAAATCGAAGACAAGATGCACGAGTACGCGTTGTACACCGACTCACACCGTCTGTTGGTGTTCAACTACAAGATTGCATCCCTGCATTTCGGTGCCGGTAACTACGGTACGGCGATCGACTACCTGCAGAAAATCATGCAGGGCCAGGGTGACCTTCGGATCGACCTGCAGTCCTATGCCCGCCTCATGCACCTGATGGCACACTACGAACTGCATAACTATGAAATTATCGAGTCGCTGATAAAATCGGTGTACCGCTTCATGGCGAAAATGAAAAACCTCACCGTTGTTGAAGAAGAGATGTTCCGATTCCTGCGTCACTCCTTCAATGTTTCGCCCAGAAAACTCAAACCCGAACTCGAAACCTTCCTCCACAAGATCAAGCACCTGGAGAAGAATCGTTTCGAAACCCGGGCCTTTGCTTACCTGGATATTATTTCCTGGGTAGAAAGCAAGGTGTACGAGAAACCGATGAGTACCATCATTTACGAAAAATACATTCAGAGTAAACGAAGCGGCAAGAAGCAGCTTGCGGTAGCCTGATCGTTGAAATACCTTGCAGCAACACATTCTTGAGCCCCTGGAAACGAAAGCATCCAGGGGCTTTGCTGTTGTGGAATTCCGACCTTCGAGTGGAAGATTTTTTGCGCAGCGCTTTAAATAATTGAAATATTCCTATACTTTTATAAGAATAAACCGCTCGTTAACCCCGTCTGAATCTGCTGCTCACTTCATCTGGCCCTGGAGAAGAGTCTGCGATCCGACCAACAATTAAGCCAATTTAAACCCCCAACCAATATGGATTCACAGAAAGTAGACATGTTTCTCATGACCAACAGCAAGTACTTTGAAAGTCATACGCTGATGCATATCCGGGAAAAGCTAACCCAACTCGACGACTCAAAGTGGTCTGTCGTTCAAACACTCCAATTCAAAGATCCCACTACCAGCCTTATTATTTCGCTTCTTGGCGGAACACTTGGCATCGATCGCTTTATGATCGGCGATACCGGTTTGGGCGTTGGTAAACTTCTTACCTGCGGCGGATTTGGTATCTGGGCCATCGTGGATTATTTCCTTATTATGGGCGCAACCCGTGAAAAGAATTTTACCAAACTGCAACAGGTATTCGCCTATTAATCATGACCAGATCAGGATTATATTTCCTGACCGGTGCAGGACTTGCCGCCGGGTACACATGGCTGGGCTATCAATGGGCGCGCCCCTCCGAGGCAACGCTTTGTCTCATGAAGGGCCTCACCGGCGTACCCTGCCCATCCTGCGGTGTTACCCGCTCCATCACCCACATCCTTTCCGGAGATCAGGGCGGAGCTTTCGCCCTGAATCCTCTGGGTTTTGTGCTCGTTTCGCTGATGATTGTTCTTCCCATCTGGCTGGTCTATGATCTGATCACCAGTCGTCAGACACTGTTCAACAGCTATAAACGTGCAGAAGCGTTTCTTCAGAATAAGAAGGGGGTACGTTACCTGCTGGTCATTCTTACACTCCTGATCTGGGCACGGAATATCTATAACGGTATATGACAAATACACCCTTCGACCATACGCCGGGTGAGCACGAAGCCGAACGCGCCTCGAACAGCTATCTTATGTCGGTGGCCGCCGTCATTCTCGGACTTCCCTTGCCCATTGTCAACCTTATTGCCACCTTCATCTTTTACCTCGGAAACCGCAGGTCCACCTACTTTGTACGATGGCATTGTACGCAGGCGCTGCTTTCCCAACTTTCACTGCTCTGCATGAACAGTCCGGCACTGGCCTGGACGCTCACCATTCTATTTACACCGGTGGAAATCAGCAACGCCTATATCGCCTATATGATCACCGTGGTGACGTTTAATATTTTTGAATTTTTTGCCACCATCTTCACCGCCGTCAAAGTGAGAAAGGGTGTACATGTGGAATGGTGGTTTTTCGGTCCGTTAACCCAAAGCCTCTGTAAACCCTGATCCATGAAAAAAGCCTTTCTCCAACTGGGCTTCCTCGTTGCGCTGTTTTTCGGAACCTGGTACGCCCTCAGCAAAATTGATTTTGTGGGCATGTTCCGGCTCCGTGAAAAGCAGGACCTCAACGAAAGGAAACTCGGCGATATCCTGCTGAAAGTCTATATCACCGAAGCCGATGTGATCCGCGACACCGCAATTTCGGCACCCCTCGAAAAAATCAAATCCATCATCTGCACCGCAAACGGTATTGACAGCGCTTCCATAAGCGTCCATATCATCGACAGGAACGACGTCAACGCTTTTGCCTTACCGAACGGGCATATCGTGATCCTGCGCGGGCTGTTGGCGGACTGCCGCAGTGCCGAGGAGTTTAGCGGCGTGCTGGCGCACGAGATCGCCCATGTCCAAAAAAATCACGTGATGGAAAAGCTTACGAAGGAAGCCGGCATCACTATTCTGGGTGTGGTACTGGGAGGATCAGGAAGCGGCGAAATTGTGCGGGACCTGCTGAAAACACTTTCTTCAAGAGCCTACGACAGGAAACTGGAGGCAGAAGCCGACAAAACTGCGGGGGAATATCTGGAAAAAGCAGGGATCGATACAGAACCCTTCGCGAATTTTTTATACCGGATGGGATCCAACCAGAAACTACCCACAGGTATGGAGTGGTTGACGACGCATCCCGAATCGAAGGAGCGTGCCGCCACAATTCTCAAGGCACGTAAAACCGAGCTGCCTCATAAAACCCTACTCCCCGTCGACTGGGAAAAAGTCCGTGAAAAAGCAGAAAAGGCGGGCAAAGACGAGCCAGTACTGTAAAACGGGCCCCGGGGATGGACAGATTTCAGGCAATCCTTATCTTTAATACCCTCAAAGTAAAACTGCAGGTATTATGAAAAAACTGATTGCCGCCATCTCCGTTGTGGCTCTATGTTCCTTTGTTATGATTCAGCAGAAAAAACGTGTTGTATTTTTTGGAGACTCCATCACCCAACAGGGTGCCCAAAAGGGTGGATATATCCAGTTGATGGACAGCCTTCTCCAGGCGAGAGGAAAGTCTAATGCCTACGAACTTATCGGTGCGGGTATCGGTGGAAACAAGGTATATGATCTTTATCTCCGCATGGAAGAAGATGTACTGGCCAAAAATCCCGATATCGTTTACATCTTCGTTGGCGTTAATGATGTTTGGCATAAGCGCACGTCCGGTACCGGAACCGATCCCGACAAATTCATCCGGTTCTACAACGCCATCATCAAAAAACTCCGCGACAAAAATATCCGGGTGATCCTTTGTACACCTGCTGCTATTGGAGAGAAAACCGATTTTACCAACGAGCTGGATGGTGATCTTAACCGCTATGCCAATTTTGTCCGCGATATTGCGGTTAAGAACAACTGTGAGCTGGTGGATCTTCGCAAGGCCTTTCTGGAGTATAACCTGAAGAATAATCCGGAGAATAAGGATCAGGGCATTCTTACCCGCGACAAGGTTCACCTGAACGATAAGGGCAATCTTTTCGTGGCCGAAGAAATGCTGAAGAAGTTGAACTAAAAAGGTCCAATCTTAAAAGGTATAAAAAAAATCCGGGACATGCAAGAACTCCAGAAAACCTGGAATTGTCAGGTTTTCTGGAGTGTCGAAAAAAGTGAAAGCCGCCCCATTGGAGCGGCTTTCTTATGTTCAGGACCAAATTGAAAAGGTTACAGGTCAACAAACTCGATCTCGTAGGTGTCGAGCCACTGTGTGCCTTCCAGCTTCCAGGTGGTAGCCGTGGGAATGCGGAGCCAGTAGAACATATTGGTTACGAGATCCACCGATTTGATCGTTTGGTAGGCCGTTCCGGCAGGCGGGGCGGGATCGCCACAGGGAGCGTCGAAGCCGGTCCATTGATAGGGACCCTGGAGCTCGAAGTCGGGACCTCCGCCTCCGGGTGCATGGTTACGCAGGGTATTGCTGAACCCGCCTTCATTCATTGGCCAGTAACCGATCAGGTTTCCATATTTGGGATGCTGACTGATGTCCGATATACATTGAAAATTCTGCACCTCCTCATCCGTAAGGGCGGTGTTGAAAATCATCACATCGGCAGCAGTGAAGTTAACTGCACCATAGCCCCTATCGCCACCCCATCCGAGGAACATCGGTGAAGTAGTTTCAATGCTTCCATAGTTGGTTCCCAGGTTACGGTTGGTTTCGTTGGATCCTGTTTCGATGATCCGTACGCCATCGGTAAATCGTTTTACGAAACGACTGGTGTTGCCGCCCACGATGCTATCGTAGATCACCACGGTGAGTGTATGCCATTTGTCGTCGAGGATATTGGGGGTGGCCGTCTGGATCCTTCTCTCGCCGGTACTTACGGATCTTACGGAGAAAGCCCAGTTTCCACCGGACACGAACCATGACCATCCCGGAGTGCTGGGCCAGGTGGCCATGCGGGTGAAGAAGTGCGGGTAAGAACCGGAGTTGGTACCCTTAACCTTCAGCTGGATAGTTTGTTGTCCGTTGCCGGCATTGTAGAGCCCGCCATCGGGCGGAAGAACAGCCTTAACGGCGGCGGCATCACGTCCCTTGAACTGAACACCGGAGAAGGACGGTTTAATCAGTTCCAGCTCCTTAAAGTCTTCCATATAATAGAAGGAAACAACATTGGTTTCTTCCGGAGAAGGACCACCGTGGGTGTTGCCTATACCGCCGTGCGTACCGGTTACCACCACCAGCCATTCTTCGGAAGTATTGTATCCCGGGCGGGCCTTCAGGGTACTCATCAGTTCACCGATATAGCCATCCACTCTCAGTACGGCATCCTTGTACTCCTGTTCGCTGGCCGAGAAGGCGCTGGCCTTACCGGCAACTGCGGGGCCGTTGAAATGAACGATTACAACATCGGTTTTCTCATTCTGCAAACGGAGGATAGCAGAATCCTTAACGGCAGCATCACTGGATGCCACTACCTTATCTTCCACTTCCGGAAGTACCCCATTCACAAGACGGGGCCATTGGCTGATCGCCGATGTTTTCAGGCCCGAACGGGCAGAGGAGATGATATAGTTGAACAGGGAAGGATAGTTCGGAATCACCGCATGTTCGTCGGATCCTTCATCCTGAGAGTAGATAAAGGTACTGTCCGAAATTTTGTGGGTGGAATAGGAAACGCCGGAGACCAGTGTTTTCCAGGAAGCCGCCGAGGTGGAAGAACCGTCGGAGAGCGCGTCCCAACTGTATTTACTATGTGCACGCATGCCCATCAGTACAGGAGGTTCAATCTTTTTATATTCCTGACCAACGGCACCGTCGATAGCGATAACCAGTACCTTGCGGGCAGCCTGGGGCTCCATATCGCCGGGTTCTTCGAAATACGGTGGTGGGTCGTCGTATTTATTACAGGCAGGAATGGTTGTGAGCGAAGCTATCAACACCATTATGCTTCCGATTCCTCCAATGATTTTATTCTTTTTCATAATTAGAACTTTATTTTTTCTGCATTATGGTTTGATAATATCTACTTCGGCCAGGGCAGCGTATTTTGATCCATCGTAAACGTCGGCGGCCGTTTGGGTACCCACACGGAAGTAGCGGACATTCAACACTTCGGGCAACATCAGATCCTGCGGACCGTTGGCACGCGCCAGCTCAAACGGGCTACCCGGCACCGGAGTCCAGTTCTGGTTATCGTTACTTACCTCAATGGTGAGGTATTTGATATTCCGTGAACCGTTTTCCCGTTGGGTAATTCTGAATCCCTGAACGGGGTTACGCCCGAACATATCGAATGTCAGAGTATGGGGGTGGCTCGCTTCGTTGGTGCTCCAGCGGGAGTGCCAGAAGGTTGTGGCATTTCCGTCGAGAACAGCTACGGCGCGTCCCTGGGGTGCGGCACCTTCACCGCCGGCTTCTTCAGAACTTGGTGTAACCGTCCAGATCGATCTTCCGAATTCGCCATCACCGCCGGTGCGGGTGAGCGGGTTATAGGTGGTGATATTCTGGTTCAGCAGCAATAAGTGTGCATACTTGTTCTGAGAGATGTTGGACACCGCGATACCCCATTGGCGGAAGAAGGTAATCCAGTTCAGCCCGGTGTATTGACAAATTGTTTCAAATAGGAAGTCTCGTTTTGCCTGATCGGTGAGTGACATCCGTTCGGCGCGCCGTGCGTTTTTATAGAGTTGCGTCATGATGCCCCATCCATCGTAGTTGCTGCCGGCGGGCACCTTCTCGAACATCTGAAGGAAGGGTGTCAGTCTTGCGAACGGATCGTTGATTCTCGCGTCCTGACCGTCGAAGCTCTTGGAGGCATCCGTGAGTTGCGCAAAGGCAAGGGCGTTGGGGATGGATGTAGCCAGAGACGGGTGCTTGGGAGGCCATGCTGAGGGTGTTTGTGCTCTCAGACGGGCAGCCACCTTGAATGAGAACAGGTTGTTGGACGTTTCTCCAAGACTGTTCCAGCTCCAGTATCTTGTTTGTTGGGCGTTGTGGCCGATTTCGTGGAAATAGCCCCAGTTTCCGCCCCCGTCGATATGGGTCACGTTTTCGATACCGCCGAACCAGCTGTAGTCGTCCTGAACAACAATCGGGAATCCGGAGTGTCCGTATCCGAGAACCGGCTTGATGTCCTGAACCACACGCCAGGGAAGAAGGGGGGCACGGTCAACTGAGTCGGCCGGATTTTCTTCGAGGCCCATCCAACGGTAGAAGTCGTATTCGATAATATCATCCCAGGCCTGCATGGCTGCATCCGGATCTTCGATCGGACGGGTGAGGCAGTATTCGCGCGGCACCACAAACACCATGTGTTTGCTGCGCAGTTCGAGCCAGGGAACGCAGGATTGCTGGATCGCCGCATGCCATTCGGCAGCGGAAGTTTCGCCGAGAACAAAGTCCGGCGATTTCACCACATTGCTGAATACGAGGCGAACCGGATTTTCCTGGGGCTTCGCCGCATAGATATAGATATGTCCACCGTAGAGGTTACGTAGGTAGTTTCTTCCCGGTGCCAGCTGAATTCTTGAATAGATCAGCGGGTCGCGCGGAGCGTTTTGAATGGCAGAAAGGTTATCGGTCCAGGCGCCGATCTGCAGGCTCAGGGAGTACTGGCCTGCGGGAACATCCACGATCACCAGTTCGCCGGGGGCTGCATAAAGGCCGGTGCTGAACTGCGGTTGCGGCGGTACACTCATACGAAGGATCTCCCCTACAAAATTGTAGTTGAGGTCCATATCGAGTGTTACATTATTCAGACGGGGTTGATCGGAGCAGACAAGGCCGGGAAATACGCGTGCCTGAGCATATTTGCTCACATCCACATATTTCACACTGGTGTCGACAGTGATATTGGGCCCCGCCTCGCCATCGCCCGGCGTTCCATCCGTGTAGTTAAAGTCGTTGCTCTTGCGGCATTGCACCATCAGTGCACATAATGCAAGTGCTGAGATCACTTTCAGTACACTGTATTTTGACATTTTCATACTTTTTTGCAGTTTAAATTCAGTGATCATGTATTAAAGTCCACTGTAGGAACTCACCCAAATGCGTCCGTCGAGATCCCAGTTTGCCGTGTTGTTAACACCGAGCCAGCGGTAAATCTGATAAGCGATATCCACGCTGTTGGGAACCTTGCGGAAATATTCGGTATCCGGATCCGGACAGATGGCACCGTTGATTTCGCGGAAGTTTCTCCAAACCAGTTCCGCTGTTCCCGTTCTGTTTACCAGCGCGTCTCTTCCGTTACCGGACTCATCCACAATCTGGGTGGCGGATCCGCTTTGGTCACGGCAGCTCCAGAATCCGATCAAACTGTTCCGGTAAGGGTGTGAAATGGGAGGAAGACCAGGTAAGCAGCTGTACTGATAAATGATATTGTCCGGAATATCGGCACGCCAGATGCGCACATCGGCAATACTCATGTTCACGAAGTCGCTGGAAAAGGCTTTGTCGTTGAACCCGAAGCGCATGGGAGCCGTGGTGGTGAACCGCTCGCCGGCAGCCAGCGACTGTGTAGAGCTTGTGGCGGGTTCACCATCCCAATAGGTGGTTACCGTCCAGGAATCCCCGGATTTAACCACTTTCATGGCCAGTGTATGCCAGTTACTGTCGGCATGGTTACGAACGGTAAACTCAAAGCTCTTCGCATTGGCCGAGTTGCCGCTTCCGCCGTTGGAACGCAGCCAGCATATTATATTGTTATTGGAAAGGCGGAAGAACGCCCATCCGGAATATCCTGCGGAGTTAACCCTGCCGTTTGCCTTTGAGAAGAAAGGCATGTTGTTGTAGGCGTAGGTATTGGTACCGGGCTTGGGGAAAAATTTCACCTTTGCCTCTACCACAAAGGGACCATCGTTGATTTCGATTTCGTTTTGGTTGGATTCGCCCGCCTTATTCTGCACAACAATGTTTACGCCGTTGGTAGAAGCCGAAGAAGCATCACCGGTAAGATAGGGCGTAGTTCCGTGGAAGGTACCGGCACCGCGGCTGTCGGCCGGTTTTTCGAGCGGACGGATATTGAATTTGGGGTTATAGAAAAACAGGAAGGTGTTTCTTTTGGTATCGCCGTAGGCGGTGATATCGTTTCTCGGATCAGCGGAAGGACCGCCGCTGGTGGAAGCCACCACCATCAACCATTTTTCGTTGGCCGGACGGGCGGCAACGGCTTCCCGCAGTTCGCCGATATAGTCGTCGATCGTACGGATGGAAGCAATATATTCCGGTGTGGTTTTTTCGTATCCGTACTGATCACCTGCCAATTGTGGGCCGTTGAAATGTGCCATCACCAAACCGGTGTTGGCATTGGCCAGTTCGGTGAGTGCTGCATTTTTTACCGCCAGATCGTTGGCCAGCATCTGCGAAGAAGTAGCATCTCCGAGGAAATTCTGCTTCATGCTGGCGGAGCTGGTGAGTGCAACCGTTCTGAGGTTGGGCAGAGTGGATTTCAGACGGGAGAAAAGGGTGGGATACTCATCCAGACGGCCGTTGCTGATATCATCGGTAACCCGATGTTTGGTTTGAGAAACACCGGTAAGCGCATTGGCCCAGGCGTTTTCATTGGTGAAGGAGAGATCCGGACGTTCGTAGTCGCCCAGTCCATCGGTTGTGTGAATGGAATTGTCACTGAGAACAGTAAGATTGGGAGGAGCCGCAGTTCTCAGCACTTCACCACGGGCGCCGTCGATCAGCACAAGAAGAATTTTCCTGTTGGCAAGCTCCACGCCATCGAGATCACTTCCCTGCGTTTCCTCAAGGGTGTTGGGGAAAGGCTTGTTACAGGAAACCATTCCTGCAATCATCACTGTCGCCAGCATGAGGGCCGCCCCTACCTTGCTTCCGATATATTTTTTCAATCTGGTCATAGCAGTATATTTTGGATAGTGCACTGTTTCGTTAGGAATTTAGTTTTCGATTCTGAATTTCACGATATTCCCAACCGAACGTCCATCGAACCGGTCAAAGGCTCCAACAATGGTGACCTGCGGCACACCGGTTGGCGATACAGACTGAATAAGCCCGTTGATCTCTCCTCTGAACAATCCCATTGTATTACAGTTGAAAGCCATGGTTCCGTCGGCATTCAGAATGATGATACCCGGACGGACGATATTGTCGTAGGAATTAAAAGTTCCGGAAACGATTATTCTTCCATCATTGATTTGTCCGGCATAGTTTACCAGACCACCGTCGGTTTGCCGGAAGGTGAACGACTGATCAAGCGATCCGTCTTCATTCAGCATGGCCACCCCGTTAACGGGAACGCCGTTGTAGGATTTGAACAATCCGCAGATCAGGAATTTTCGGGTAGTGGCATTGTAGGTGATTTTGTTGATGGCCGCATCGGCACCGCTGCCGCCAGGGTTGAAGCTTTCATCAACCAAACCTGTTTCGGGATCGATACGGGTGATATAGTTTACGGTTTTACCGTGGAAAGTGCTGAAGTTGCCGACAAGCACGGTAGAACCATCGTTCATCTGATAGGCATCGAGGATATATCCGTTACCACCGGCATAACTTTCTTTCGTGGGCAGCTTGAAGTTGAAAGTAGAATCGAACACCCCTTCCACCGTGGTGCGGATCAGCTGACGCGTCTGCATGATGTCAAGGAAGGGGCCATCCTTGGTAGAACGCTCGTAGAATGTGCTGACATAATTGGTAAAGTTACCAACGGTGGTAAGTCCATAAGATCCGTTGAAGAACATCTTTACCACGTTCCCTGCGCCGGAAACACCGCCGTTGAATGTGCTGACAAGGGCTTTATCGCCCTCAGGGTCGCCAACCGGGTCGGGGTTGATCACATCCACAACAGAAACATCGAGCGTTCCGTCGGCATTGAAACGGGCGATACCATTGATATTGGAAATGGTATCAACGCGTGAGAAGGAACCGCCTACGATATATTTACCGTCCGAGAGGCGCACCACGCTGTAAACCGGACCGTTAAGCCCGTTTTTGCCCAGGTTAAACTGGCTGGTTTGATAGGCACCGTTTGCATCGATCATAACCAGGTTGGTCACCGGTACCGTTTCGGTAGCGCGGTTGGCATAGTTGGAAAATGATCCATACAGCACCGCACCTCCGGGTGCCGACACGATTCCATAAATCGGACCGTTTGAACGGTAGGTATCCGGGTTAAAGGAGGGGTCGATGGTTACCTTACCGCGTATGGTAAAGGAGGGACCGAAATAGTATTCGCCATCGATCAGGATAGCGCTGCCGCCGGTGCTTGCGTTGGCGGGGATGCGCACCTTAACGGTGGTTTCTCCGGTTTCCAGTACTTCAGCGGGTGTTTGGTTGATCAGGAAGGTGAATTCACCGGGGTTCCTGTCTTTCAGTCCGCTGACATTGAAGGTTACCACGGAACCTTCGCCACCGATTGCGGGAGAAGGTTGTCCGTCAAGAAACTTCACGAGGGCTTTGGGCCCGGGAGGATATGTTTCGACAGCTTCGACCTTTGACTTTACACAGCCGGGAAAGGCCATGATGCAGCTGGCAATAACAGCGAAAGCCGCGCTCCGTCTTAAAAATATGTTGTTCATTGTTGCCATCAGTTCTTTTGGTTAGTTAACTATTACAGTTTTCCTCAGTTAGTCGATACCCGCCAGCAGGGCCTGTTCAAAAAACTGGTTTGTATCAAATCCGAATGGGTGGAAGGTGTATCTCAAGGCATGTACATATCCATTCCTGGGGGCAATGTTTACGGAAGCTACTGTGGCCGAATACCAGCTGAGATAATCCAACGGTGTGGAAACCGAAGGAATAAAGGAAATCATGAGTTGACGATAACCGGCATAAGAAACGCCGCCCGCTGCACCGTAAACCGATCCGATGTTCATGATATCCCCATCGTACGAGGCATAAATCTGTCCGGGGAAGGCAGAAAGGTTTTCAGGATCGAGCTGTGGATAGTCGGTCAGCGATTTTTTACCCTTGAAAACATATCTGTTCAATTGTTTTCTCCAAACAGAAGGTTTGATCTGATTCAGATTGGTTACTTCTTTAAGACCACGTTGTCTCAGGGTCAGATTGATCGTATGGATGGTATTGCTGATCGACGAGTCGGCCGGAGCAAAAAAGGTGATTTCTTCATTTTCGAAAACACTCTCCATGCCGGCAAGCTGGATCACTTTGGTAAGCGAGTCGAACATTCCGGGCTTGCTTTTGAGGAAGTCGAGAATGCTTCCGTTAAAGGTGGCTTCGTGTTTTCCGCCATCTTCGAAATAATCTTTTTTCTGACAGCCAACCAGCACGAGCACCACTGCGGCCAGAAAAGTTATTATCGTGTGTTTTTTCATCTTATAATGATTTATCCTGGTGTGCAATTCGTTTACTGCCAGTAGGCGTTCAGCGTCATTCCGGGGTTATTAACCAGTGCTGCCGAAGAGATCGGCCAGGTCCAGCAACCCTGTCTGTACTGATCTACCGTACATTTATATCCGTGGCGATACTTGTTGTCAATAATTCTTCTTGTGCGCACCACATCGTACCAATAGTGGCCTTCGCCCATCAGTTCGCGGCAACGCTCGAGGAAAATCTGCTCACGCAGTTCGTCGCCGGAAACGGTCAAACCCGGTGCTTCCGCTCTTGCCCTGACGATATTTACGATCTCCCGTGCACGTTGAAAGTCGCCCAGCTCGGCCAGCGCTTCTGCATGCAGCAGGATGGCATCGCTGTAGCGGAATACCGTCTGACTGGCGTCGAACCCGAATCCATCGAGAGCGGCAGGGTCGGTGCTGATCAGGAACTTATGCATTCTGAACCGAACATCGCCGGTGTAGATGGTATTCTCACGGAACCACAAACGGGCTCTTTTGTCGGGCTGTCCCTGGGGATACACGTCTTCCATGAAAGCGGATTCGTAGGCGATATAAGGATAGCTGCTGGGAGAATTGTCGTCGTATTTTACGTGGTCGTAGTAGGTACTCCAACCAAAGGATTCGTTATAGTTTTTGTTCTGGGGAATTTCAAACAGCCCTTCCTTGGAGCGCCCTTTGAAAATTTCACCGGATCTTTCCAGCGGAAGGAGTTCGTAAGCTCCGCCGTTTTCGTTCAACAGTTCGTTACCCAGTTCATCCACTTTTGCGTAGTAGTCGTCCCTGCTTCCTTCATCGAAGGAGGCCAGCCACATATTGATGTGCATCTGCAGCGCGATGGCAGATCCGCGCATTGCTCTAACCGCCACATATACGGGGTCGGTGTAGGTCCAGGGCAAATCCTGACGAACGGCGTTCAGATCGGCCTGGCAATTTTTCAGCACCTCCACCATTTTCATACGCTTAAGCGGGCCGGCGTAATACGGCTCCGTATAGTAGGGAACATCACCATAACAGCGCACCAGAAGGAAATAACAGAAGTTGCGGAGGAACACGGCTTCGGCCTTATATGCCCGGCGCTGAGCATCGGTAAGGGAAGCATCTTCCACATCATCGATTCTGTCGTAGGCAATATTTGCTGCGGCAATCACTTTGTAAAAACGATCCCACTCCGTGAAACGCTTCATGTTCCAGGTATTATACCACGAGTTCTGGGTATTGAACAGGCTACGCAGGTTGTTTGCGGCGAGGTCGAGGATATAGGTCCGTCCCCATGCCGTTGAGCCGTATTTTACGGGAGCGCCGCGGAAATCCCCGCTGAAGATGAAAAATGGAAACTCATCTACTCCGGCCGGCTGAGTCAGGTTTCCCCGGGTAACGGCCTTGCGCAGCAGCTCGTACATTCCGTTCGTATACGCTTCGATATCGGCCTTGTTTTTCCAGAAATTGTTTCCGCTCAGGTCGTTCGGAGGATCGAGGCTGAGATACTTTTTACAACCGGATCCGGCTGCCAGCATCACTACGGTTACTAATATATATACCAATCTTTTCATAATCAATGTGTTTTTCAAATTTTAGAACTGGATGTTCACACCTGCAGCGAAGCTTCTTGCGTTGGGATAACCACCGGAGTTATCACGGCCAAGTGCAGTAACCAGCTCAGGGTCGGGACCTGTATAATTTGAAAATGTGTAAACGTTATTCACGGTGAATGTCAGTCGGCACGAAGTCATTCTGTACTTCATCAGGAAGGCACGGGGTACGTTGTAGGAAAGTACCACGTTGTTGATTTTCCAGTAAGAACCGTCTTCCAGGAAGAGGGTCTGGTTGGTACGGAAGGGTTGCAGTGTACCCGCTCTTCTGAAATCGTAGGGATTCGGGTAGGTTGCGTTGGCAGAACCGGCACCGGTTTCCTTTCCGTCGGCATTGGGCTTCCAGAAATCCACATTGTTGATCGGCAGCATCGCATTCAGCGCTGTTGGGTTGTTGTAGGCCTGGAACAAGCTCGCACTGGCTGAGTTCAACAGGTCACGGAACAGCGTGTAGGAAACGTTTACGTTCAGCTGCCATTGCTTGTAGGAAGTCAGTGAGTTGATACCGCCGGTTACCTTCGGAATCGGATTACCGATGGGGATAAGGTCGTTGGCATCAATTACATAGTCACCGTTGATATCGGTCCATCTCGGATCACCGCCCTGGAAGTAGAATCCGGAGGCGGCAGAGTTGAGCTGCTGGGGTTTACCGGTAGCAATATTTACGGGAACATCCGCATTGCTCGCATAAACACCCTGTGTATGGTAAAGCAGGTTAGAGAATACGTTGCGACCTACACGGTAAACGATGGGCACATTACCACCGTTGTCGGTAATGGACGCTTCCATCTGACGTAAACCGTTGGGCAGTTTGGTGAGTACTTCGCGGTTGAGGGCTCCGTTTACCGACAGGCTCCACTGAACCTTGCGGGTTGAGGGAAGTACGCGCCAGCGTGCCGACCATTCAACACCGTAGTTTACCAAACTGACCGCGTTGGTTTTGAAGTTGGAGAAACCGGTAATATTGGGCAGGGGAATGCTCATTACCTGGTTGTCGACTGATCTGTAGTAGGTTTCGAAAGTTGTTTCGAGTTTGTTGTTCCAGAAGCCCATTTCAATCGCACCACTCGCCTGTGTCTGGGTTTCGGGTTGGAAATTGGTATTGGGCACATTGGTGTAGTCGATGTATACAGTGGGGTTGTTGTTGTATTGTTCGCCCACTACATATTTACCGTATACGTCGAAAATGGTACCGGTGGGTTTAATGTTGCGTCCCCAGCTACCACGGATAGAACCGTAGCTCAGCCAATCGGCATTGTCAAACCATTTTTCACGGTTGAAGTTCCAGCGGGCACTGATGGAGGGGTTCTCAGAATATCCCTGGTTGGGCCCGTTGGTGCTGAGTCCGTCGAAGCGGTAACTAAAGTCAACAACATACTTCCTGTCGTAGTTGTACGACACGGTTGCGCCGTAGCCGTGCTGACGGGTATCCTTGATATTGTTCAGTGTACCGCCTTTTGAACGCTCCCAGTTATATCCGATAGGACCTTCGATCTGGTCCGATGATGTTTGCGAAAGTTGCACGGCAGATGCACGGAATCCGTAAGAGTTTATTTCATTGAATACAAAAGCACTGAAGTTGTGAACATCATTCAGGGTTTTGATGTAGTTCAACGCGGTCCGGTTATACAGTGTGTATGTACGGTCGTTGTAGCTATACGACTCGGACGCCCCTTCATTCAAAAACGCGGGTGTAAAACGATCGGCTGTACCTGAGTTGAAGTTATAGCTCAGAAGGTTACTGGCCCGAACCCCCTTGATGGGTTCCCATTGCAGGTCGAGGCTTGTTGAAACGTTGGCCGTTTTGTTGCTGTTTCTTACGCTGGCCGTAGCGAGTGCGCCGTTGTTTTCGGAGAACATGGAAGGCGGCGGCAACAGGGATGAAGCTGCAGCGCTGCTCGCTAAACCCGTTTGCAGCAAACCTACTCCACTTCCGTTTTCTCTTTGTCCAAGTGCTCCTGAAAGGTTAACCAGCATCCGGAAAGCATCGGTTGGCTGATACAGCGCGTTCATGCTCATGGTGTATCGGCTGAAGCCGGTGTTTTCTACGATACCGTTTTCCTTATAGTAGTTCAGGTTGGTCTTGTAGTTGAACCGGTGGTCACCGCCATAAATACTCAGGTTATGTTGCTGGTTATAGGTAGTTCTGTAGAAATAATCCTGCCAGTTGGTAGAGTTGTTGTAGAAAGGGTTAAGACTATCCGAAAGAAACCAGGTACTGTTGATCAGCGACTGGGCTGCGGCAAGAGTAGTATCGTATTTGAGGATAGCGTCGATTCTTTCGCGTCTTTCCGCCTTACCACCTATGACTTCGCGCAAACGGGGAGGCACCTTCACAAATACGTTGGAAGAGTATTGGATGATGGGCACTTTACTCTGACCACGCCGGGTGGTAACCAGGATAACACCGTATGCACCGCGCGAACCGTACTGCGCGGTAGCGGCGGCATCTTTAAGAATGTCGAAGTTTTCAATGTCTTCCGGGGGAATCAGGGCCAGGGGGCTGATGCCCGGTCCACCACTCTGGAATCCGTATTCGTAGTTGGTATTTGCGTCAACCGGAACACCGTCGATCACGAAGAGCGGAGAGGTGGGTGTAAGAAAACCATCGGAGGACACGGCAACGGATGAAATACCGCGGAGGTTGATGGTACCCATGGCACCCGGAGAACCGGTGTTGTTCTGAACGTTCAGACCTGCCACCTTTCCCTGAAGGAGTTCAATTACGTTGGAAACCGGAACGTCCTGCACCTGTTTACCACTGATTACGACAGAAGAACCTGTGGAGGTTTCCCTTGTTTTTTGTTTAAAACCCTGCACCACCACATCCTGAAGGGCATTTTCCTTTTGCAGCATGGTGATCACAACCGTTTTGGTGGCGGTAGCCTTTTGCCTTACATCGGCGTGGCCGGTAAATGTAAATATTAGTTCCGTTCCTGCATTTACGGTAACCTTGAACCGCCCTTCGCTATCGGTGGTAGCAATGGCCGTCCGCGGTTTCGCCGTTTCGATGGTACCACCCGGCAGCGGGTTACCATTCTTATCCTTCATTATACCGCTTACGGTAACCTTCTCCTGCGCCATTACACCGGCACCGGCAAATACGAGTAGGGCAGAAAGCAGGAGGTATTTTATTAATCGCATTGAAAATAATTTTGAATTTGTTAATTACTGTTCAACCCTATTAATCGTTGGTAAATTTGGGATTGTCGTTTTTGAAAGCAAATACGATTTCCCAATCCCCGGGCTCGTAAATGGCGAAGTCCAGTCCGAAGGTTGCATCTTCGCGGGCACCACCAAATCCAAGTCGGGAGAAACCAAACAATGCCCTGGCTCTTCTACCGTCGGAAGTGGTAAACCGGGTCGGTTTTTCAATGGCAGGTATCGGATAAGCCACCTGATAGGTTACGGAAGTATTGGTTTTTACCATATCAAATCCGTGAACTACACGTTCCCAGATGGTGCCGGAAAACAATGCGGGATCCATGGGTTTGAAGTTCTTGTCGAGGAAGCGGAAGGTAAGAGACTGGCCGGTGGTCATGGCCGGAATCTCTCCATCGCTGATCTTCCGGATATATACATCCACATCGAGGAATGAAAGGTATCGGTTGGTGGAGTCTCCTTTTACCAGCGTCATCACACTGGGCGTAACGCCGTTGGCCGTAGGCTGTCCGGTGATGGCGTTGAGGTTGGAAGGCTCATAGGGTCTTTCCCGGTAGGGCATCAGCTTGAGGTCGCGAAAATAACGACGTCCGCCGGAGTTGGACAGCTCCACATCAAAAAGATAACCGGAATCGGGAAGCGATCTCAGAAATGCGGACTTGGCTTCGGACCATACGGTAATGGCTCCGGAATGCGGACTCACTTCGATCAGGGGGCGATAGCTGATCTGACGCTTGGCTTCAATTTCCGCCAGGCTGGTTTCATCGCCGGTGTAGGCTTGCTTCCAGATTTTTACGGGAAAAATATCCGTTAACTCCGGTGCAGGATCTCCGTTGCGCCGGCGTGTATTTACAATTTTGAAGTCGGAAGGGAAGGTAGTACTTCCGCGGTAAAAATTATCCGTAAAGAAGTTTGTTCTTCCGAGAACGGGTTCATAAACTTCAACGGTAAACTGCGAATCAGGTCCTACCGTTTCCCTTTCTTTCGGCAGATACTTGTCGCAGGAAACAGCGGTCGCCGCAATCAATACTGCTGCGGCAATGGAGTTTCTCAGGCTGTTGGTTTTGATTCTTTTCATTCCTACTGTATTCAGATGGTTGAAAGTATGGTTGGAAAAACGGTTAGAACCGGTTAATGTCCTGTACGAATCGGGTTCCGAATCCGAAATCGTGACCGGGTGTTAACAGGTGAATAATGGCGTTGGAAGCTTGAATATCCACGGTTTGTGTTGGCGTCCGCACCCAGTTAACCGTAAACACCGAATTTTTCGGATCGCTGAAAATGATCGCCTTGGGTCCACCGTTCAGATATCCGGAAGCATTTGTCTGCGAAAACTGCAGCTGCATGTTGTAATCGTAGCGGATGCTGGGATACAAACGACCGTCGGTATAGTCGAGCAAACTTTCAGAATTCTGTTTCCCGCGAAGAATATATCTGCAGAAATACTGATCCAATGTTGCCGAATCCATCGTTGAGAACGATACTTCCGGCAGGGAGGGAATTGAATCTCTTCTTGCCTGGTTGATATTGTTCAATGCAATGGTAAAGGAACGGTTGGAGAGCGCAAAGAGCGTCACCTCATTTGAAGTCAATGTGTCGCGTATGCCGGTAAGCCGGTTGATTACGAGAAGCATTGAGTCGTACACGCCGGGTTGACTCTCCAGGAATTCCAATGCCGAACCGTTGAACCGGCCCGCCTTGTTCTCAAAGTTCCGGTAGGTATCATCCACCTTCTTGCAGCCGACAAACATCATTCCCAGAATGAGTGTCGCTCCGATACAGAAGGAGTAGAATAAGCAGTTGTTTCGTTTCATATTGTTGTAGATTCTCGTGAATCAATATTTTATTTCCAGTAGGTGTTTTGTTCCAGTTTGCTGTTTCTGGAAAGCACTTCCTGAGCAATCGGCCAGTAGATACCCCCGTTGTCGATCAGGGCATTGAAATCCGGATCATTACGCTTCAGTTTGTTATAACGAACCTGATCATACCATCTCCAGCCTTCGCCCATCAGCTCTCTTCTTCGTTCAGCAAAAATTTCGGTGATCAGATCAACGCCGGCATCGATTGTCACACCTGAAATACCTCTCGATGAGCGGATGTCGTTCAGATCGCGGAGGGCATCATCGGTTCTTCCGGTTACGGCGAAAGCCTCTGCACGGAGAAGTTTCATTTCTTCCAGCCGGGTGAATACGATGGATGAATTGAATACTGCATATTTACCGGTGGTGTTGTTTCCTCCGTCAACCACACGGATTTTTTTGAACACCGGAATTTCGGCGCTGTAATTTTCGAAATAGTTGGTGAACGGTAGGTTCGCGGCTGTAGTAGTATCAATTCCAAATCTTCTGTCGTAGGGGTCCTGCTGAGGGAAAACTTCGGAGATAACCGACTTGGGAACATAGATTTCCGGAAGCTGCTTACTCATGGGGAAGTTATTGGTGTTGGCAAGGGTCAACTGCTCGATATGTCCTTCGGTAGTTGTTTCACCCTTTTCCCTGCTGAAACCAAACCCAATCAGCTGACGATAGTTTCCGGCAGAAGCATGGAACAGTCCGGTGGGCGATACCAGGGTTGAAATACTCACCACGGAAGCCTGGTCCGGGGCAGACTGCGCAAAATTGTTAACCACAAAGTCGGCGTAAATGGCAGCATCGTAATACTGACCCTTCCATGCCGAAATATGTGCGAGCAGGGAATAGGCACCCAGCCGTGTAATCAATGCATTGGACCATTCGGTTTGATTAAAACCATAGTAGTTGTTCGGATAGAGTTGCTCTGGGTCGGTACCGGAATAAAGATAAGGCAGGCGCTGAGCGGCCTCAAGAAGTTCCTTTTCCGCAAAGGAAAGAACCAGATCCTGAGATGTTCTCTCCATTTCCGGGAAGGAATCCCCGTCGTGCGATTTGGTGATCAGGGGAACATCACCCCAGATACGGCTCATATAAAAATAGAGAAATGCTCTGAGTGCTCTTGCCTGGGCCACGTCCACCCGGTAGTACGACTCGGTGTATCGCTGATCGGCCAGACACCCGTCGACGCGCTCAATAAAGAGGTTGCAGGCGTTAACGGCAGCATAAAACTTACGCCAGTTGGTGACGTTCTTAATCAGCGGATAGGAAGCGTTCAGGTTTCCCTCGATTACCGCACGGAGATCCGGACGGAATACGGAACGGAAATCGCCGTTCCGGAGTTCACCGTACATCCAGTGGGCGTTATCACTGGCGAGGGCAGCGCGGAAAAGTCCGTACATCCCCATAAGTCCGCTTCGTGCATCTTCGTAACGGGTCCATTGACCTGCTTCGTCTGCCTGGCGGGATGAGTCGATATCCAGCTGCTTGTTGCAGGACCCCATCATGAGCAGAAGCGAAGCCAACAGCCCAAGGGGGAATATCTTTCTTCCAAAAAACATGGAAACTCGATTGGTCATATTCTTGGTTTGAAACGTTGTTTGGAATTTCGTTTAGAGGTCAATTTTGAATCCGAGAATTACAGCACGGGGAATGGGTAATCCATAACCGTCGTAAATACCATTGTAGTTCACGAGTTCTGGATCGTCGCCCTTAAATTGTGTAATGGTGAACAGGTTGGTTGCTGTTGCATAAACAGATGCCTTGCGGATTCCTGACTTCGAACCGTCTTGCTTCATTTTGGTAAATGCCGGCGTCAAATCGTAGCTGAGGGTCAGACTTCTGAGTTTAACATAGGCGGCATTGTCGAGAAACATATCCTGATCGATTCGGAAAGGAACAACAGCACTCCAGGGATTGTAAACCGGATACACGGAAAGGTCCTGTTTTTTCTCCCAGAAAGTAATTTCCTTAACGGAGTTGATATCGTTGCGTGCTTCCGTATTGATGAAGTCAAGACGGGAAGATGCATATTGGTTCAGTGCATTTCTTTTCCAGGCGGCAGCAAACTGGAAGCTGAGATCAAATCCGCGGAAGTTCAGCGTTGAACCGAAGCCGCCATAGAATCTCGGCATGTAGTTCCCGGTGAGTTGCTTATCGTCGTCGTTGATCATATAATCGCCATTGATATCTCTCCAGCGCGGATCACCAGCCTGAAGGGCTACACCCTGATAGGAGAGCTTATGGCTGTTGGAAGGATTAACCGGTACTTCGCTGTCGGAATTATAGATGCCGTCGTTGTTCAGCACCCAGAAAGCGTCAACGGGTTTTCCAACAACAAGTTTATTGGATCCGATTACCAGCTCCTCCAGTCCGTCGGGAAGTGCTTTAAGAATATTTCTGTTATAGCTGATGTTGGCGGTAAGGTTCCATCCGAGTCCACGGCTGGATACCGGAAGAACCTGGACTCCTGTACTGAAATCAACGCCCCTGTTGTTTACGTGCAAGCCGGATTTGTAGGCACCGGCATAACCAAATTCAGCCGGAACAGGCACCAGCAGCATCATATCACGGTCGTCGCGGTTATACACTTCAGCAGATACCAACAGGCGATTGTTGAAGATGCCGGCGCGCAAACCCAGGGATGTTCTGTCGGCATAGCTCCAGGGAATATCGTAACCAACCCATCCGGCAGAATACGGACGGGAGATACCGGGGATTCCGGCATAGTAGCCCAGTGTAGGCTCGTTGGCCCAACCCAGGTCAACACGATATTGAGGACCCGCATTGAAGCGGTCGTCGCTGAACAGTTTTCCGAGTCTGCTGAATGCGGCATTTACGGAAAGACTGCTGATTGCATTGGTATTCGCAGCGACCAGATCCTTCAGTTGATATTCAATACCGCCACCGAATCCGGTAAACCATCTGTTGTTCGGTTGCATATTGGACGAACCATCTCTTCTGATGATACCGGTAAGACGAAGTTTATCGTTAAGAGAGTAGGCGAATGATCCGTAAACAGAAGAGAGGTTGCTCTGCATCCGGGATGGGAAATAGTTTACCCGGAAACCGCTGGGTGTCAGATAGTCTTCATCGTTGGCGTTTCCGTTTACTACGTTGATCTTGATAAAGTCGTTCGGACCATTATACGCAAGGGCGTAATCGTACTTGTAAAGGTCGTAGGTCATGTTCTGACCCAGTTCCAGCTTCAGACTCTGTGAGGGGTTGATTTTCCAATCGTACCCGAAGGTGTTGGCAACCGATAAGCGCTGGTTGTATCCGAAATAGTTGCTGACAAAGTTGTTTCCTTCGAGAAGTGTGCTGGGATAAAATACATCGCGGATACCTTCTGCGTAGTCGAATGCAACACGGCCATTATAGAAGAAGCCCTTATGGTTTGCGGTAATGGCCACATAACCCTCGATCAGGTTGTTGAAATTGTCGTCGATGGCCTTGTCGAATTCGCTCAGATAATTGGTATACAGTTTTTTATAGGGCGTAAGCGGGTTGGTAAGGTCCGGCAGATAGCGTTGTTCAGCCAAACGGTCGCGAACATTTTTGTTTCTTGTCCTTTCCAGCCTGTTGTAGGAGATCATGCTCGAAACGTTGAGCCATTTGATGGGAGCAACGTTGATGGAAAAGTTTCCACTATATCGGCTGATGGAGGTATTATCGGCATTTCCGGCATTTTTGGTGGCACCGGCAAAAAAGCGGAAGTTGGCCCTTTCGGTTCCGCCGGTCAAACTCAGGTCGGCAGAATATACCGGGGCGTTCTCATAATATTTGTCTGTCCAGTTCGACGGACCGTAATAATCTATGTTGGTGGAGTCGCGCAGATAGGGAGCGTAGTTCAGTTTATCGTCAATTGTTCCAAAGCGGTCGTAGAACGGTGTACGGAATGCGTTTTCATAGGCAGCGTTGACCGGAGTGATTCTTTCCTTCAGCATAAAACCGAAGTAAGAGTTAACACTTATCTGACGGTAACCGGAACTGGCATTTTTGGTAGTGATCCAGATGGCTCCATTGGCGGCCATGGGGCCCAGTGAAGCAAGTGCCACCGGATCTCGGATAATCTCGATGGACTCAATATTATTCTGATTAATAATTGAAAGAAGATTGGTAGCAGGGCCAATCCTGTTGAAGTCGTATTTCTGAATCTCGTAGGCAAATGGATTATCTCTTGTAAGAGGAATACCATTGAGGTAAACAATAGGCTGCTGGTCGAAGAGTTCTCTCTTACTTAAAAGAGGAGAAGAGATACCCTGGATAAACATATTCTGTTCGGTACCGGGTTCGCCGCTGGGTTCGTGTACGTACGTACCCGGTGCATTTCCCTTGAGGATTTGTTGCAGGGAAATATAAGGATGCGCGTCAGCGTATTGCCCGGTGACTCCATTTGCCGTTTTCCACAATTTGGTGGCAGTGGGAGTAAACACTACACCTTTAGTTGAAACCAGATTTACCGAATCGGTTTTCCACGCGGGTATGTTCTGGTTACTTTGTGCACCTGCTGATGCAGCAAGTAAAAATGCAGCCGTTCCGGAGAGCAGATAACGCTTACATGCAGGAGCACAATTCAATGGAATTCTCATTGCTTAGTAGTTTGGTTAATGCACAATCTGAAAAACTGTGTATAAATTCTCTACTATATTACAACATTCCATCGTTGAAATTACCCCCCGGTTCAGGACCCAAAAGTGCGCAAACGGTTGAAACAAAAACTCAACCGTTTGCGTAATTTTTTATTTTCAAAAAAAATTTTGGACCCACCCCTAAAAAGGGTCTTCGAGAGGCGGGTTGGGATGTGAATAAGTCATTCCCGGGCTAAGAAATATCCGATAGGGAAACCCCTTAAATTGTGCTTTTTAATCATTGGAATCCCTACCGTGAAGGGTCTTCTGATTTCGTTTTACAACACCTGCTCCGCCTACGGCAGCAAGTACTCCCAACACGCCATTTACTCCGGCACTGTGCGAAATCAATGAAAGAAAAAGATCATCTGTCCGTAGTCCTCCAAGATGATCGGTGGCATCAGAAAGTACATTTCTCGCCGGAACAACCTGCCGCTGCAGGAAATAAAGAAGTACCGAAATTACGGTGGTAAGAATTACGCCGATCACAGTGATCTGCCAGCCCACCTTGAACAAAGGAATTGCCGCCGCATTGTTGTTGGCAACCGAATTCAGTCGTATCACGCCGAATAAAACCGTCGCTGCGAACAAAATATTACCCAGATACAACAGAACAATATTTTCGTATGTACTGTTAAATATAAAGACGGCTACCGGAATGGAGTATAAAGCCGTCGCAATCACTGCCATAGGGAAGGTATGTTTATATAACATAACGCTCTGTTTTCCTCTATCCCATCAAAATACCGTGCCCTCTCCTGTTGAAAAACCAGCTGAAAAAGACGTGTGGAATTAAATCAACAGGCATACAAATTTTATCTATAACGAAAACTTTACCCCATGAGCAATACTACTCTTTCCATAAGCAGTTATATTGAAGAACTGGGCACGGCCCTCTTCTCCAATACGGGAAATGACGTACTTAAACTTCCGACTCAGATTGTTCAAACCATCAAAGCGAACGATAACGGCGAAGTATGGATACTCATGCGCAAACCTGTTCAACGTATCGAACAGTTTAATCAGAGCTTTCCGGCATACCTACATTTCCACCGTAAAGGCCACGGTGTATCCATACAGGCAAATGGAAAAGCAACCATAATCGTAGATCCTGAAATCCTTCAGAGTTATATGAATGCTGTGGATCCGCTTATAGCCGCAACCGATACAATCGTTGTGCATGTGCATCTGCAGCATATCGAGCTGTTCGATCTTACCGCAGGCCCATCGAGATCGAGCCAGGGCTGGCTGGACTGGTGGCGCGAAAAAACGCAGTGGCTCTACGGCAAAAAGCGTGTACAGAACCACCGCGAATGGTCGTTCAGCTGATCGGCTTATTTCTACTTATTCAAGTGGCTTGTCCGGGATTCGATCCACTCAGATAAAAACTTCAGGAGATTCTCCCATTCCAGGGAGAATCTCTTCTTTTATCCCCCCTGCGGAAAAGCCCCTTGATAGCTTCTCAAAAGGCAAACAATGCCGACTCGGATAAATTTCCAGGAGGAAGACCAGAAATTAAAGGATTACCGCAGAAATACCGGCCTTGGCCAAAACCTTTCCGGAAGTTCGCCCCTGATCCGGAAAAAATCATTCACAAAAGCAGAGGAAAAGATTTTATCCGTTCCTGATACTTTTTTGGCAACTGTAACCACTACACGCTTCTGACTTCGTAACTTCAAAGACAAGCTTCCATTATGAACCAACGACATGCTCTTCTCATCGGAGTCTGGGTGCTTATGGCTTTCTGCTCCCGCACACCTAAGCCGGACAGTTCAGACAAAACCTATTCAGTATCAACGCTTAAAGTAAGCGGAAGATACCTTACCGATTCCATTGGCCAACCGGTGGTACTCCGCGGCATGAGTTTCGGCTGGCACAATTGGTGGCCTCGTTTCTACAATGCGGAAGCGGTAAACTGGCTGAAGACCGACTGGGGGTGTACGGTGGTTCGTGCGGCAATGGGAATCGAACCGGACCGTGGATTTCTGCACGAAAAGGAATGGTCGGTTTCAACCATCGAAAACGTGGTGGAGGCTGCCATCGAGAGCGGTATGTATGTCATAATCGATTGGCATAGCCATAATATCCAGCTCAACGAAGCCAAACAATTTTTCAGCCGGATGGCTACCCAATACGGCAAGTACCCAAACGTCATTTACGAGATCTTCAATGAGCCGGACGATGAGTCGTGGCAGCAGGTAAAAAATTATTCGGAAGAACTGATTAAAACGATACGCGCCATCGATCCGGATAATATTATCCTGGTGGGCTGTCCGCATTGGGACCAGGACATACATCTGGTTGCCGAAGATCCGCTGAAGGGATTCTCCAACATTATGTACACGGTGCATTTTTATGCGGCTACGCATAAACAGGAACTCCGCGATCGATGCGATGCGGCATTGCAGAAAAATATTCCAATCTTCGTTTCGGAATCTGCCGGCATGGAAGCTACCGGCGACGGACCGATCAACTATGAGGAATGGAATACCTGGATCAGCTGGATGGAAAAAAATAAAATCAGTTGGTTGACCTGGTCGGTTTCCGATAAAGACGAAACCTGCTCCGTGTTAAAAACATCCGCTTCTTCAGAAGGAAACTGGGCGGAAACCGATTTGAAAGATTCCGGTCTACAAATCCGAAACAAACTGCGGCAGTTCGCGGGACTCTGAGGCTTCGGAAGAGGTTTCTCCCACCACATCCGAATATTCGACCCTGATCATGGCATTCAACAAGCGGTCATAGTGAGGGCTCCTGCGAAGCACGGCTTCATCACCCAAAAGAATCACCTGACGTCGGGCACGGCTGATGGTAACCAATAATTTTCGGTCTACCTCTATCTCTTCTTCCTTCCCGTTGAGCTCACACTCGAAACGCCCGGCCGATTCCACCATGGCGAGTTGTACGGAATGATTAACCGCCATCGATACAATGATCACATCATTTTCCGATCCCTGAAAGCGCTCAACGGTATCAATATTGAGATCTCGAAACCTTGCTTCATGCTGAACCAGCCCACGGATTCTTCCCACCTGCGTTCGCCAGGGAGAAATAATCCCGACGGTATCTTTGTTGAATCCGGCTCCGTAAACATCGCCGAGAAGCTTTAATATCCGCCCCACAGCAATGGCTTCTCCCTCATGGTACCGGTTTCCCAATTCAGGAGCACTGGGAATGAAAATAGCCCTTCCGGCGTTTAACCAGGAAGGTATTTCCAGTCCTGAAGGCCGGGGATGAACGTTCTGCTCCCGCTGGACTGCCGTACCACATTGAAGTTGGTAACCATAGTAATGATTGATCAGCGAAGCTATTTCTTCGTGCATTCGGAAATGCGTGTTGAGCATGCCGTAGGAATGCGTCCATCCCATCCGTCTCGCTTTTTGAATAAGCCGCTCGAACAGCGGTACGTTCAATCCACAGACACCATGCTCGTTCAGCAGCGGGTCTTCCGTTTTCAGAAAGGCCCTGTTCTGGGCCACCACCGGAGGCAACTGGTTCTGATCGCCGATCAGAATAAACTTTCGGAACTCCATTACCAGCGGCAACAGCTGTGGTTCCGTGAGTTGCGAAGCTTCGTCGACGATGAGCGTAAACAGATCACTTCGAAACAATCGGATCAGATCCGTTCTTCCCGCGAGTGAGGCAACGGTGCCCAGGAATATCCGATGCCCACGTATATAATTGGCGGCCTCTTCTATGCGCCCCTCCCGGCAAAAGCTCCGAAGGGTGGATTCAGACACCGAATGGCGGCTTCCGATGCGCATGTACGTTACGCCCTTTCCATCGAGCCGGTGGGCGATTTCTTCTACCGCACGATTGGTAAAGGCTACGATGACAATGGAACCCGGGGAATCCAGAAGGGAAAGTACCAGGTTGGTAAGAAGGGTGGAGGTTTTTCCCGTTCCCGGAGGACCCTGAAGCAGATAATAGTCCTTCGCGCGGAGCGCATTGAGCAATATCTCGCGCTGATTGCCATTCATATCATTGGCCGGCGGATCCGGAACAGCTTCCCGAATTCGGGGAGCACGCAATCCCATCAGCAGTTCAAATTTTTCCGCCGATTGTTCGCCCAGTACATGAAACAATCCACGTGTGGCCGTCCAGAAAGTGGATTCGTACATATCGTGCTCAATCACCCACTCTTCAAATCGGGAAAAATAATCTGAATCGAGTTGATGGTTGTTGAGAGAAAGAACCAGATTCTCCCCATCCAGAAGGTCGATCCGCGCCTTCACCATCTGTTGTTTTCCGGGTTCGAGGCGGGATGAACTCCGGGGATACAGTATGACTGTATCGCCGGGCCTGAAATTATGATTGATATTTTCTTCCTGAAGAAAAGCTACCTTATGGGAATCGGGCAACACCGCGCTGAAACGAAGCTTTCGCATGAGGCTGAAGGCTGAAAGTTTTTCATCCTCCGACTTCAGCCAAAGTGCCGCATATCCATCGGTTTCGTCTTCTCTTTCGGGGGTCGAATACATACCGCATTTGGCGTTTAGGTATTCCCGCAGGAGGAAAGACAAAAAATGCTGGTAGTAGGACCTTGCCAATTGACCCGCCCCGGAATAGCGTTCAAAAAAATGAGCATACTCCGTTTTGGAGAACGAAGGCAGGCCTTCCGCATAGTTGGGGGTTATCGCCATTAGCGAATCATAGTTGCCGTCGGCCAGCTGCATCAAACGTGCCACCACCTCATTCCGGACCGCCAGCAGGCGGTTTTCCATGAGGATATTACTCGTAACGTTCCGCAGAGGGGCCGACTGGGCGCCTGAATACAAAATGGCCGAAGAGCCCCTTCTCTCCTTCCCAAAAGTGGAGCTCAGAAGCATATTGTAGCCCACAACCTGCATTCCGTGGTTGACCCAGGTGTTGGAATCGGGTGCACGGCCACTTTTAAGCTCAAGAATCTCTTTTCTCAGCGGATCCGAGTCGTTTTCCACCATAACGTCGAGGCGTCCCTGAAGGCCGTAAATGGCCGAAAAAAAGCTGGGTTCCAGGCGCACAGGTTTTCCCTCAAACTGGGCAGCTACCCGGCTTAGGTTGCCCCAGTGGGCATGGGTGATCTCGCTGTAAATCCGGTTAAGCACTTTTCTGCCGTAGGATGCCGCCTGAAACGCATTTTCGGCAACGGCTTCCTTAAACATGTCTTTCAGGCTGGACTTTTTCCGAATGACCGCATCCAGCACGGCGTTCACCATATTTCCCCGGAAGGCCGATTCGGAATAGGTCTGCGGCATGATCTTCCGCAGGATAAAATGAAGCGGATAGGGCTTACGACTGGTGAAGCACTCCGCAATTTCACTGATATCCAGCAAAAGATCGGGTTCAAGTACAATCTGGGTTTGCAACACCGAATAAAAATCCCCGCCTCTTCTTTCTGAATTCAATACATGGAGCGTATCGTATGGCTTCAGAAAGGGCTGAAGTGCACAAAAATCATTGTAATCCGTTGAGGTCAGAACAAGGTTAAAGCGGCCGACAGACTCTTCGCGGCAATCCAGGGTAAAAAACCGGCGGCCGGCTTCGTCCTGGCGAACATCTCCCACGTTCACGATTACGGGTTTAAGCAGGGGGGTTAGCTGTTCTTCGGATCGATCCGGTTCGGCCAGCGATTGGTTTTCAAAGCCGGCAAAACGCGCACGAAGCTCTTCGGGAACCGGAATGGACAGAAAAAACGATACCGTTTCCGACAGGCAGCGTACCGCCAAAAGAATTTGAACGGGGCTTATGGAGTCGCCCCGGTAAACAACCTTGGATGTCAATAACCGTAACGCCGCAAGTTCACGCTGCAGTTCGTGCGGAACCGCATGCTTGTCGCAGGCGTACTGAATCCGTGCATACAGATTGCTGAAGGTACGCTTGTCGTCGCGCGTAACGTAACGGAAAAGTATGTCCAGGATTGAACGGAAATGACGGGCAACCTGCTGATGTGCCCCGGGATCGGGAGTCTGCGGGATTCTCGAGAAAAGATATGATGCAAATTCCTTCAGGTCCATTTCCGCTCCGTTTCAGTTTAAGATAGGCGAAATTAAGTTATATGCGGCAGGCACAACGGTCATATTTGTATTTTTACGGACCGCTTTTTTAACCCACAACAGAATAAGTTTACCAAAAATCCAAAAAAAAATGGGACTGAAAGATGGTCTGATTGAGGAACTGAAATACGATTCCAGCCTTACGTTAAAATTACTCGAGCAGCTTCCCGACGAACATTTTTCCTGGAAACCGCACGAAAAATCGTCAAGTCTGGGCAACCTCGCCAGCCACATGGCCAACCTCCTTTACTGGATTCCCCTGATTGTGCAGCGCGACAGCGCCGATATTGCCGATAATCACCCGGAACTTCGGAAAGTGTACACGGGAAAAAAAGAAATGATTGAGGCTTACCGGAATAGTCTGGGCGTAGCCCTGAAGGCGTTGGAAGAGGCCGAAGAGGCAAGTCTGAGCGATTTCTGGACGTTTATGAAGAATGGTACGGGCATGTTTACCATCAAGCGGAAGGTTGCCATAAGAAATGTTGTGTATAACCACACGGTTCACCACCGCGGTCAACTTACCGTTTACCTCCGATTACTGAATGTACCGGTACCGGGATTGTACGGACCGAGTGCCGATGAGAAATAAAAAACGGGCGGATGCCCGTTTTTTAGCATTGCCCGTTATTGTTTTTGGAGCAATCGTGCAGGCAGGCCGGATTTATTTTGGTGTTTTTCCAGATCCGCAACGAGAGCATCGATTTGGGCCTGCTGAACGCCGGGCATGCAAATTATATGGGAGAAATCGCCCTGGGTGGCCAGTTGCCATTTCCGGATTATTTCATCACTGGGTTTATCGATTACAACGGTAAGCGCCTGCGGATTTCTCCAGGCATTCCAACCGATTTCCCGTAGTCTGTGTTCAGTATACGCAGCCAGCTCCAATGCCCGGTGTGCCCGCTGACGGAATCCGTCCAGGCCAAGTTTTTTGATGGCATACCACAAAAACAGCGGTCCATGTCCATTACGTGAACCGGTAATCGTCGTATCCAGGGTTCCGATATAGGGAACCAGTTGTCCAATGCGCTCCTTGTACGATTTTTTCACCAGAACGATTCCGCAGGGGAAAGGCGAGCCGATAAACTTATGGCCACTCACGGCGATGCTGTCGGCCCCGTCCTGAAAATCGAATGGGTGACGCGGATCCAGCAATGCTGAATAGGTGCCGGCCAACGCGCCATCGCTATGAATATAATAGCTGCGGATGGCGAGCGAATCCAAAATTTCCTTAATCACGGCCACATTATCCCGGGCTTCCGTCATGGTTGTTCCGATATTGGCCAGGATAACGGCCGGGCGGTTCCGGTAAAGCGAAACCGTTTCCTTCAGGTCCAGATAATCCATCTCCCCGTTTTTGTCCGCACGGATGACGATGCTTTCCATGTTCAACAGGTGCAGATTTTTCTGGATGCTGTAATGGGCAGCCGACGAATAATAGACCATGGCATTGGGATAAAGCTCCCTTGCCAGATAAAGGCCATACAGATTTCCTTCGGTACCGCCGTTGGTTACATAACCCCAGTAATTCGATTCCGGCGCGCGGAACAGTTTGGCAAAGAAGTGAATTACTTCCTGCTCCAGTTCGCGGGAATGCAGCTGACAGGTAGATGCTCCCCAGGGATCACCAACATTGTTCAGCTGAAAGCGCAGACTGGGATAGAGCTCCGAGTAGTCAAAATCCCGCGAAGCCGGATAACCCAGCATGGAGTAGTTGCGTTCAACAACATGATCGAGGTATTCCTCAAGTCTTTTTCTATCCATTTCGTTCAGTGCCCCCGCTTTCGACTCGTTGTAATATGCTTCTTTCATTGCTGTTGTGTTTGCCGCAAAATTATCCGGCCCCGGCGAAGACAGGGCATCGGCAGAGCTGCAGCCGTAATCATTCCTGTTTTTGGTTCCGAATTCCGGAATTTCTCGTTTTTTTGTACCGAGAAATCGTAGTTCTGAATCAACGAAGTAATATGGAACAACTGGATGCTACCGATAAAAGGATTCTTAAGCTACTGCAGGAAGATGCTACCCTCAGCGTCAAAACAATTTCCTCCATCATCGGACTGACGGTTTCGCCTACCTATGACCGGATCAGCAGGCTTAAAAAGGAAGGCATCATTGAACGGCAGGTAATGCTGATCAACCGTGAAAAAGTTGGACTGTCTGTGGCCGCCTACTGCCATATCAACCTTAAGGAACATTCGCTCGCCTCGGCCCGGGAGTTTGAAGAACGGGTATCCGGATTTCCCGAGGTACTCGAGTTTTCGCGCCTTTCGGGAAACTTTGATTATACACTGAAGGTGGTAACCGCCGACCTGAACGCCTACCACGAATTTGTGGAAACCAAACTGGCCGTGCTGCCCAATATCGGGAACCTGCAGAGCAGTTTTGTGATGAAGGAAATCAAAAACGAGCCCAATCTACCCATCCCCTAAGGCCGGGCGATGCCCGCTTCAAGATATTCCATCGATTTCTTCCTCCGAAAGCCCCGTTATCTTACTGATCACCGTAAGAGGATACTGTTCATTTTTCATGGAAAGCGCAACCGCCCGGCGGGCTGTCATCTGTCCTTCACGGATCAGATGCGCCAGATACTGTGCCTTCTCTTCGTCGATTTCGGTTAAAGATAGGGCAGACGGCTCCTGCTTTTCCGCTTCATTGGTTCGGGGGGAATGACGGGTGTTTGTCTTTTCCACTAAATTTTCGTTCCCCTCGTTGGTCTTACGTTTAGAGTGCTGTTTTCCTGGTACATGATTTCGATCGCTCATAACACATAAACATTCTGCACGATTTGCCGATCCAATCCAAATCGGTGAGACCTGTGCTCGGTATTGCTTTTGGAGATGGACAGCCAAACCGTGTTCGTCATTAACTCATAGGCCCTCCTTAATGATTCGGAATATGCGCGAACGTAATACGAGTAACCAGAAATTTATTTTTTTAGCAGAAAACCCCGGTAACCGCCCAATTCTGCATGTCCAAATCCGAACGCAAAACTAAGAAGACCGGGGATTTCTTTCAACGCCGTAAAACGGTATTTTTAGAATCTTAATATGTATCAGTGGGCTTCGAGCCAGTTTGTTCCCGAACCCAGCTCTGCTTCAACCGGCACCTCATTGGGAAGCTTCAGCGCATTCCGCATACATTCCAGAATGATGGGGCGTATGATCTCCACTTCTTCCTTCAGGGCGTCGAACACCAATTCATCGTGTACCTGAAGGATCATCCGTGAACGGAATCCTTCCTTACGGAACCGGTTATGAATGCTGATCATCGCCAGTTTTATCATGTCGGCCGCCGTTCCCTGGATTGGTGAGTTGATGGCGTTTCTTTCCGCAAATCCACGCACGGTAAAATTTGCGGAACCGATATCCTTCAGCCAACGTTTCCTTCCCATCAGCGTTTGTACATATCCGTTTTTTTTCGCAAAGGCAATCATGTCATCCATATACTGCTGGATTCCGGGGAACTGTTTCTTATAGTTGTCGATGATTTCCTTGGCTTCGGTTCTGCTGATGCCCAGGTTTTCGGCCAGCCCGAATGCGCCCTGCCCATAAATGATTCCGAAGTTTACGCTCTTGGCCTTGTAGCGCATTTCCCTGGTAACCTCGGATTCGTCGACGCCGTACACTTTTGCGGCCGTCGCGGTGTGAATGTCTTTCCCCTGGCGGAAAGCCTCACACATATTGGGGTCTCCACTGATCGCCGCCACAATTCTCAACTCAATCTGGGAATAGTCGGCACTCAGCAAAAGTCGGTTTTCATCACGCGGGATAAAGGCTTTCCGTATTTCCTTGCCTCTTTCGCTCCGGATGGGAATATTCTGAAGATTGGGGTTGTTGCTCGACAGACGCCCCGTCACCGCAACAGCCTGGGCGTAACTGGTATGCACCCGTCCGGTTCTGGGATTGATCATCGTCGGCAGGGCATCCACATAGGTCGACTTTAATTTCGTCAACTCCCGGAAGCCCAGTATATCGTTTACAATTTTATTGGAAGAAGCCAGCTTCAGCAAAACATCTTCGCCGGTGGCGTACTGGCCCGTTTTGGTTTTTTTCGCTTTCGGGTCCAGTTTCAGTTTTTCAAACAATACTTCTCCGAGTTGCCGGGGTGAAGCCAGATTGAAACGAACCCCTGCCTGCTCGTAAACACTTTCTTCATACGCTTTGGCATCCCTTTCAAGAAGTCTTGAATATTCCTCCAGAAAGGGTACATCAATCCGAACGCCTTCAAATTCCATATCCGTCAGCACTTTTACCAGCGGATTTTCTACCTCGGAAAACACTTTTTCCACGGATTTTTCGCGGAGGAGCGGTACAAACTTATGTTTGAGTTGAAGGGTAATATCGGCATCTTCAACGGCGTACTCCTTGATTTTGTCCAGCTCCACATCACGCATGTTGCCCTGGTTCTTTCCCTTTTTCCCGATCAGTTCCTCAATGGAGATCGGTTCATAGCCCAGATACTGGGCACTGAGCAGATCCATGTTCCGGCGTCCTTCGGGCTCAATCAGGTAATGGGCCAGCATTGTATCAAAGATTTCCCCCTTCCATTCTATACCGTACCATTTCAGTACCAGCATATCGTATTTCAGATTCTGACCAACCCAGGTAACGGACGGGCTATCCCAAAGCGGCTGGAATAGATGCAGGATTTCCTGTGTCCGTTCCTGATCCGGCGTAAACGGCACATACCATCCCTTTGCCGGCTCTACCGAAAAGCTCATGCCTACGAGCTGAACATTATTCGGATCGATACCCGTAGTTTCGGTATCAAAACAAATTTCGGAGAAGGAAGAGAGTTTCTGTACCAGGGCCGAAATTTCTTCGTTGGTTTGAACAACGAGGTAATCGTGCGGGGTATTGCTGATATTTTTTGACGCCACCAATCCTGTGGATAACAAAGGCTCCTCCGGTACGTCAACTTTTGCTGCGGTGGCCACCGGTGTTCCGAAAAGATCGGTCTGTACGCTTTCTGCGGCCGGGTTAAAAATGGTGAAGCTTTCGCCGAGAATCCGCTTTCCGAGTGTCTTGAATTCGAGTTCGGTAAACACCTCGGTCAGTTCCTGCACATTCACTTCCTTCACGCGAAAATCTTCCTCATGAAATTCAACCGGAACATCGGTAATGATGGTTGCCAATTGTTTGCTCAACACGGCCAGTTCCTTTCCGTTCCTTACTTTTTCACCCAGCGCACCCTTGATTTTGTCGGCGTTTTCCAGCACGTTTTCGAGGGTGCCGTATTCGGCCAGGAGTTTGGCGGCGGTTTTTTCGCCCACACCCGGGATACCGGGAATATTATCCACGGCATCGCCCATCAGTCCGAGAATATCCACTACCTGTGAAACGCTTTGGATATTCCATTTTTCACAAACTTCTTTGGGACCCAGGATTTCTTCCTTTCCTCCCTGGTAGGGCGGTTTATAGATTTTTACCTTTTCGGTAACGAGCTGACCATAGTCTTTGTCGGGCGTAACCATATACACTTCATAGCCCTGGGCTTCCGCCTGGCGGGAGAGGGCACCGATTACATCATCGGCCTCATACCCATCGCTTTCGATCACCGGAATATTAAAACCTTTGATGATCCGTTTGATATAAGGGATGGAGGCACGGAGGTCTTCCGGAGTCTCCTGTCGGTTTGCCTTGTATTCAATAAATCCTGTATGGCGTTCGGTAGGTGCGTCCGTATCAAAACAAACGGCCATATGGGTAGGTTTTTCCTTATTGAGCAGGTCGAGAATGGTGGTAGTAAAGCCAAACTGCGCATTCGTGTTCATCCCCTTCGAGGTAAGCCTGGGATTGCGTATCAGTGCATAATAGGCGCGGTAGATCAACGCCAGTGCATCCAGTAAAAAAAGTTTCTTGCTCATGCCGCTAAATTAGGTAAATGCTGGCTGGCAATTGGGGAGGGGGATAAAAAAACCGCAGGAATTCTGCGGTTCGGGGAACAGGGAAAAAATTAAGGTTCAGTTTCAGTCTGTTGCGACTTGTAGGGCATTCCTGGCCTTATTTGTAAATACGAATCCAATTTTCTCTCATCCGTTTTCAGAACTTCAGCTTTTGTTTTTACGGAATCTTCCTTACGGGAAGACGCCATTTCGCCCAGTGTCAGAAACACGTTCAGATATACAGAAAATGCCAGTATTACAATTGCGGCCCAGCTCACAATTCTTTTCATAGTGGTAGATATCAATGGTTTCTGCCACTAAAGTAATAAAGCGATTTCGATAAAAATACTATACGAAAAAAATTGGGTGATTTCACCCGGATGCACAACCGTAATTTTACTAAGAAAACCCCACCGGCTTACGTGAAATTACTCAAGAACCCCCTCCTTGATTTCCTCCCACAGATCGGAATAGCTTTGTGCAGCGTGGCTTGAGGGCGCAAACTCATGTAAGGGGGCCTGATGAATCCCCATTTTTTCCACATCCGAAAGATAAGGTATGTAGTTCCAGAAAAATCGGTTATCCTTATGCAGGGCTTTCATGATTTCGTGATGCATGGTTTTACGGCCATCTACCATCGTAAAAAAACACATCAGCTTGGAAATGTCCAGCTTTTTTTCCGTAAAATACTCCTTCACAATCTGGTAAGTTCGCACGGAAAGTGTCGTAGGAATGGTCGGCATCAATACGATATCCGACGCAATGAAAATATTCTCGGACAGAACCGATACGCCGGGTGGGCAATCAATAAACACAAAATCGTATTCCTCTTCCAGACTTTCGAGTATCGACTTCAGGCGTTTTCTGGACGACTTCATATCGCCCAGTAGAATATCAATATTCCGTGCAGAAAGATCGGCCGGAATAATATCAATATTCTCGTAGTTCGTATTCATGATGGCGTCTTCCAGGTCGATTTCCTGGTTGATGATTTTCTTCATCCCGCCTTTTATTTTGGGGTGCGCCTGGTAGTAGAAGGTCGTTGAAGCCTGCGGATCAAAGTCCCAAATCAGTGTGCGATAGCCGTCGTTCGCGGCAAGCCAGGCAAAGTTTACGCAGGACGCGGTTTTACCCACGCCTCCTTTCAGGTTATACAATGCAATGGTTACCATAAAGCCGTTATTTATTTGACTTATTTTGCTTTCATCTGATCCAGTTGCTTCTGCATCGCAAACATCTCATCACGCAGTCTTGCGGCTTCCATAAAGTCCAGATCCCGGGCCGCCTTTTCCATCGTCTTTTTCACACGCGCAATCGCCTTCTCCAATTGGGGTATCGTCTGATAGATTTCCTGCTCCTCCGCCGCCAACGAAGGTCTGTCGTCCGCGGCCAGTGGTGATTCCGGATCATAACCCCTGATATCCAGCACCGATGTCTGGGCAAAAACCTGCTCCTTCGACTTAATAACGGTTTTCGGCGTAATTCCGTGTTCCAGATTGTGAGCAATTTGTTTTTCCCGGCGTCGGTTCGTTTCGTCAATGGTCCGCTGCATGCTTTCCGTAATCTTGTCGGCATAAAAAATCACCAGTCCATCCGCGTTCCGGGCTGCCCGCCCCGCCGTTTGGGTAAGCGATTTTTCGTTGCGCAGAAAACCTTCCTTATCTGCATCCAATATAGCAACCAAAGAAACCTCCGGCAAGTCCAATCCTTCCCGCAGGAGGTTCACACCCACCAACACGTCGATCTCGCCGAGCCGAAGCTGACGGAGAATCTCCACACGTTCCAGAGTATCCACCTCGCTGTGTATGTATTTCGATTTGATATTGATCCTTGCCAGATATTTGTCCATCTCCTCAGCCATTCGTTTGGTGAGGGTGGTAACCAATACGCGATCGCCCTTTTTCACCCGCTTATCGATCTCGTCGAGAAGATCATCGATCTGGTTTACACTGGGCCGGACTTCGATCGGCGGATCCAAAAGCCCGGTGGGGCGCACGACCTGCTCCACAACCACACCTCCGGTTTTTTCCAGTTCGTAATCTCCGGGGGTTGCTGAAACATAAATCACCTGATTGAGAAGCGATTCAAACTCGTGGAAATTCAGGGGTCGGTTATCCAATGCCGAAGGAAGTCGGAATCCGTATTCCACCAGGTTCAGTTTTCGGCTTCGGTCACCGCCGTACATGCCACTGATCTGGGGAATGGTCTGGTGGCTCTCATCGATCACGCAGAGAAAATCCTTCGGAAAATAATCCAGCAAACAGAAGGGCCGGGTACCCGGCGCGCGGCGATCAAAAAACCGCGAATAGTTCTCTACTCCGTTACAATAACCCAGCTCGCGGATCATCTCGAGATCGTAATTGACGCGCTCGCTCAAACGCTGGGCTTCAATCAGCTTGCCGATGCTCTTGTAATATTCAACCTGGGCTGCCAGCTCATCCTGAATCTCATAAATTACCTGCTGCAGAATATCCTTGGGCGCGAGGTAAAGATTGGCCGGGAAAATGGCCGCATTGTCCAAACGGCCGATTCTTTTGCCCGATTCAATTTCGAAACTTTCGATTTCCTCTATTTCATCCCCGAAAAAGCTTATCCGATACCCGAAGTCCAGATAGGGCAGGTTGATGTCAACGGTATCGCCCTTAACCCGAAACGTTCCTCTGGTAAAATCGGTGGAAGTTCGCTGATAGAGCGAATTCACGAGGGCATGAAGAAAGCCCTGACGGCTGATGACCTGCCCCTGATGGATCCGGATAATTCCGTTTTCGTAGTCGGTGGGGTTGCCCATACCATAAATACAGCTCACACTGGCCACCACAACAATATCGCGCCGACCACTCAGCAGCTGCGAAGTGGCCTGAAGCCGAAGCTTATCCAGCTCCTCATTTATGGAGAGATCTTTTTCGATATATGTATTGCTCACCGGTATATAGGCTTCCGGCTGATAGTAGTCGTAATAGGACACGAAATACCCCACCGCGTTTTCGGGAAAAAACTGTTTGAACTCGCCGTACAACTGCGCCACAAGGGTTTTGTTATGCGTAAGTACAAGCGTGGGCCGCTGTACGTTCTGGATAACATTTGCGATGGTAAATGTTTTGCCCGATCCGGTTACTCCAAGCAGGGTCTGGTGCTTTTCACCGTTCAACAGACCTTCGGTGAGCTGTTTGATTGCGTTCGGCTGGTCACCTGCTGGAGAATAGGAAGAATGAATTTTGAAAGGCATGATGTAATTTAACAAAAGTACCGCAAGGAAAAATGGGCAGGCACAATATAATTATACGACCTTCGTTATGAACGTATGGGTGGTCTATTTTTCAGAAATTACCGCCCGTTTCGTTAAGTATACAAAAATGGGTCAAAGCGGGGAGCAGGTTGTTGTTCCCCGCTTTTGTCTTTATAAATCCGAGGGAAGCGTCTCCAACAATTTCATGGGCCAGTCTCCGATCGCCATCGAGGTATTGGTCAGTACAACAATTCCTTTTTTCGAAACTTTGTCGAAAGCAACGAATGAGGCATATCCCCCCGTTTGTCCCGCGTGAAATACAATGTCCTGATCGGCCGTCTTTTTCCCCAGGAGCCATCCCAGTCCCACCACCTGTTGTCCGTACACGAATGATGGATTATGCGTCATGGCAATAGCCTTGTCCAATTTGGACGGCCGCAGTCCCAGCTGGGCCTGAACGTATCGGGCCATATCCCGGGCATCGGATCGGAGGGCACCGGCGCCGGCGAGCGACTGAAACTCCCAGGTTCCCTGTGGCGTTCCGCTTTCCAAATACCCCTGTGCCAGCAGCTGTTGCTGTGCAGGCGTCAACGCCTGGGCGGTGTTTGTCATTCCGAGCGGAAGGCAGATCGTTTGTTTAACCAGTTGATCAAACGGCTTTCCGGTGTAGCTGCTCAGAAGGGTGCCCAAAAGTCCCACCGCCAGATTGGAATACTCGTAGGAGGTTCCGGGAGGACGTGTCGGTCTGAATGTTTTCAGAAATGCATAAAGATTTTCGTTGGAGTAAGCGGCATAGGGATTGGCGGCATTGGCGGAAACCTGAAGGTTTAAGGGCAGCCGTGGAAGTCCGGACGAATGATTGGACAGCGATTCCAGGGTAATCGGAAGATCGGCAAAAGCCAGTTTGGGAATATCGGTGGGTAGATATTTATTAATTGGATCCTTCAGATCCATTCCATTGTTCAGCACGTTGTCGGCCAAAAGTGTTGCCGTAAAGGTTTTGGTCACGGATCCGATTTCATAAAGGGTAAGACTGTCCGGAATGGCGCCCCCGTTTTTTATATCCCCGTAGTTGTAGTAACGGACACCGTTGGCGGATATCAGCGCAATACTCAGGGCGTGCGCATTTTCCCTTGTGACGTATTCGGAAACCGCCATCGCAACCATGGTATCCAGCGCGGTTTTCATCGTATTATCGGTGCGCGGCGGAGTCGTTTTTCTTTTATACGATTTCGATGGATCGGGTGGAGAAAAGAGAAAGGTTTCTATTTTCCCTTCGGTGTCGGTGGAGAGACGAAACAGTATTTCGCCATTCGCAAAGAGGGCCTGGTAAGAAGCAATCCCCGATTGGAAAGCCAGGGGATGATTGCCCTGCCAGTAGCCCAGTTGACTTCTTAGGGAATGGAAAATCTGTTTAAACTGACGGTCGTCTATTTTCTCGCGAAAGGCTTTGCCCATCAGCGAATACAGCGAATCCTTATATTCCCGGTTAAAGTATTCCCGAACCCTTCCGGCGAGAATACCGAGAGAAGCGCTGTCTCCTTTTGAGCCCTCCTGTGCGTGCAAATCGTTAAATCCAAGGCCCGATAAAAAAAGGAAAAACAGAAGCTTTTTCATTTGAATTGATTTTAAACTTTTCGTGTCAGATAGGCTGCATAGTCGGCGATCTCTGCATCATATTCCTGTTCCATCAATGGAGAAGAGAACATAAAGTCGGCCGTTGCCTTGTCAGAAGCCATGGGGATATTCCAAACGGCACATAAACGGAGAAGAGCTTTCACATCCGGGTCGTGCGGCTGGGCTTCCATCGGGTCCCAGAAAAAAACCAGGATGTCCACCTCACCTTCTGCAATCAGGGAACCAATTTGTTGGTCGCCGCCCAGCGGACCGCTGAGTACTTTTTTAACGGGTACGCCCAGTTCCTCTTCAAGAAGTTTGCCGGTGGTGCCTGTTGCCAGCAGTGCATGTTTGGCCAGAAGGGGTTTATTTTCCTTTGCCCAGTCGATCAAATCCTTCTTTCGGTGATCATGTGCAACAAGCGCAATTCTTTTACGGGCGGGTAAAGTTCGGACTGTCTGCATGTGTCTGTTTTTATTTCCGGTAAAGATAATAACAGAGTACGAGAGCCCGCGATGGTCCGGGAAAATTAACAGAATGGTCAGCAGCGGTAAACAATGCCTTTTTCCCAGGCGTTGTTATTACCTTGCAAAAGAAAAATATCAAGATATGGAACTACGTCAATTGGGAAAATCAGAGGTACGTGTTACCCCCATCGCATTCGGAGCCTGGGCAATCGGAGGATGGATGTGGGGTGGCGCAGAAGAAAGTGACGCTATCGATGCAATCAGGGCTTCCTACGATATTGGAATCCGGACCATCGATACCGCCCCGGTTTATGGATTTGGAAAAAGCGAAGAGCTGGTAGGTAAGGCTATGCAGGGAATTGAAAGGAGTTCTTATCAGATTCTGACCAAATTTGGAATGAACTGGGAAAGCGAGGAGGGGGAGTATTTCTTCGACACCACGGGAAACGACGGCCAGCCCGTTAAAATGTATAAGTACTCCTCCAAAAAACAGGTTATACATGAATGTGAGGTGAGCCTGAAAAGATTGAAAACTGATTATATCGACCTGCTTCAAATTCACTGGCCGGACGCCACCACACCGGTTTCCGAAACCATGGAAGCCCTCCAGATTCTTACCGATCAGGGAAAAATCCGGGCGGGTGGCGTCTGCAACTATTCCGCAAGTCTGGTGGAGGAGGCCCTTAAAAGCTATCCGATCGCGTCCAACCAGGTTCCCTACAGTATGATCAACCGAGGAATCGAAAAAGATCTGGTACCCCAGGCGATCAGCAACAATATAAGCATCATCGCCTACAGTCCGCTGCAGCGCGGAATCCTTACCGGAAAGATCCAACCCGGACATAAGTTCAATGAGGGCGACACCCGCGAAGGCAACACTTTTTATACCGAAGAGAATATCCGGAGGGCCAATCGGATGCTGGACCAACTCCGTCCAATTGCTGAGGGCTACGGTGCAACCCTGGCCCAGTTGGTACTGAACTGGACCATGCATCAGCCCGGAATCAGCTGTGTTCTGGCGGGAGCCAGAAACCCTTCGCAGGTAAAAGACAACGCGGGCGCACTGAACCTCTCTCTGTCGGCTTCCGATATGAAACGGATTCAGGAAATTGCCGACAGCTTCTCACTGGCCTGATCCATTTTTGGAAGGGATCTTCTCCAGCAGAAGCCTTGCGGCTTCCTGTATCTGTTTCTGACGATTTCTGGAATTGCCACCGACCACGTCTGTGGCAATTCCTTCCCATATCCTCGAGTTCGTCGACCGGTTTACAAGATCAACCGTTACGGTACCTTCCTTATAGTATCCCACCACCACTTCCTCAGATTTCCAGGAATAGTTGCGCTGACCCATATAGCGGGGGGCATCGTCCCGAAAATTGGTTTGGCGTGTCTGTGCCTTTTGGCGTACAACCAGACCGATATTAACGAGCAGGTCCGGATTATCGGAATCCTGAACGTATCCTTTGTTGGTCAGTTCGGCGGCAATGGCATCCTGCATGGCTCTGGCCGTGATCGGAAAGGTTGCGGTGGTATCGCCGGACGCGTCGAATTTGTAAAAATCAAAACTCCGGAATCGGGTAAGATCTTCTCCCGGTGAAAATTCGGATTTTACAATTGCCGGCCCGGCAGAGCAGGAGGAAAGCAGTATAAGACCGAATAAGCTGTCGAAACGCATAGAAAAGTTTTATAGCTAATACAAGCAGGGAAACGCATTGTTCGGGCTGAGTTTTAGGGATGCATAGGGTTGCCGACAAGAATCTTAAGGGAAGCCGACCGGGAAGGAATTGGCAGCATGCGGAAAGATGAAAGCCGCAGCTCTCGCTACGGCTTCCGCTTACTTACTAACCCAACCGACCGGGTAGAAACCCGCCGGCAAAACTAACTGTGACAACTTAATGTGAATATGTTAAACCATGCTTTCGCAGGTTGTGTTTAGATCTGTAACAATTTTAATTGCTCCGGTGGGTTCGGGTCTTCCGGGATGAATGCTGAAACCTTACCACCACAAGACCAATCCCATCACCGGCGCTTCGAGACTTTCGCCAGCCCGAGGGTCCTTTTGCGCCGTACACATCTGACCGTCTTCGTCTACCGCCTGTCACACTATTCCCGCTTCTTCAGTAGCGCGATTTACCTTTTGCCTCCCCGTATTCTTCGACCTCATTTGCGTATTGCCGTTTAATCCGAACGCAGATTTTCGGAAATTTTTCGCCAGATTTTCGGAAATTTTTACCGAAAAGATCCCCCGAACGCTTCCGTTCAAGAGCTTGTTCGAATGAGCATCTACGTTAGCTGCAGATTCCCCGGATCCTATCCCGGAAGAAATCGGACGGAGGAAGGTGGGCCTAGGCTGTGGCCGCTGCTTCGCGGGCTTCATTGATTTTTGCCCGGATTTTTCCTTCGATTTCGTTGGCCAGTTCAGGATTATCGCGCAGCAGTTGCTTAACCGCGTCGCGTCCCTGTCCCAGTTTATTGCCTTCGTAGCTGAACCAGCTACCGCTTTTCTGAACGATGCTGAGGTCGACGCCCATATCGATGATCTCTCCGATTTTGGAAATACCCTCTCCGAAGATGATATCGAATTCGGCCTGCCGGAAGGGAGGAGCAACTTTATTCTTAACGATTTTTACCTTCACACGGTTACCGATCGCTTCATCACCATCCTTGATCTGTGAAATACGGCGGATATCCACACGTACCGATGCATAGAATTTAAGCGCATTACCACCGGTGGTTGTTTCGGGATTTCCGAACATGACACCGATTTTTTCGCGGAGCTGGTTGATGAAAATACAGATCGTATTGGTTTTGCTGATGGTGGCGGTCAGTTTTCGAAGCGCCTGGCTCATCAGACGGGCCTGAAGTCCCATCTTGCTGTCGCCCATTTCCCCTTCCAGTTCACCCTTAGGTACCAGGGCGGCCACGGAGTCGATCACCACTACATCCAGCGCGCCGGAAAGAATTAGCCTGTCGGCAATTTCCAGGGCTTGCTCGCCGTAATCCGGCTGGGAGATCAGCAGGTTATCCACGTCAACACCCAGTTTACGGGCATAGTTGCTGTCAAATGCGTGTTCCGCATCGATGATGGCACACATGCCGCCTTTTTTCTGCGCTTCCGCAATCACATGGGTTGCGATGGTTGTTTTACCGGAAGATTCCGGTCCGTAGATCTCAACAATTCTTCCGCGCGGAAGCCCGCCAATGCCCAATGCTGCGTCCACACCGATGGATCCGGTAGATATCGCTTCGATCTGCTGATCACTCTTCTCATTCATCATCATCACGCTGCCCTTACCGAAATCCTTATCGATTTTATCCATTGTCAGCTTTAAAGCCTTCAGTTTCTCTGCATTTGACATAATCTGTGTTTTTACGGGTTACCGCCCAAAATTACCGATAGATCCCGGAAATCGGACGAATTGTTAAGACTAAATATTTTAGCAAATTTATTCCTAATTTTTTTAGGAAGCAAATTTTTTCCCCACTTATTTCACCTTTCTTTAATTCAGAAAAAAACGGGTCAGGCTTTCAAAAAAATAACCTAGCTTCGGAATTTTTGAGTATTAGCAGCCCGTCTGCTATCTTGCAATACAAATTTTAATGTAGGTTTGCTCCTAAAGTTATTAAATCCATGAAGTTCATCGTTTCATCATCGGCCTTACTGAAACATCTGCAGCAGATCAGCGGTGTGATCAATGCGAATACTGTGTTACCGATCCTTGAAGATTTCCTTTTCGAGGTAGACAAAAACAAGCTGAACGTTGTGGCTACCGACCTCGAAACGGTGATGCGCATCAGCCTTGATATCGAAGCCAAGGAATCCGGAAGGGTATGTATTCCGGCCAAAATCCTGATCGACTCCCTCAAAAATATCCCCGATCAGCCGCTGACCTTTACCATCGATAAAAACTACGCGATCGAAATTACCAGCGACAACGGTAAATACAAGGTAATGGGTGAAAATCCGGACAACTTCCCCAAAGAGCCCGTAGCCGACGACACAACTTCCTTTACCATGACCAGCGGCGCCCTGGTAAAAGCCATCAACAAAACGCTCTTCGCGGTCAGCACCGACGATCTGCGCCCGGCCATGACCGGCGTGTTCTTCGAACTCGATAAAAGCGGTATCCAATTCGTGGCAACCGACGCTCACCGCCTGGTTCGCTATAAAAGAACGGATGTGGAAGCCCCCAAAGCCGATAGCTTCATCGTCCCCAAAAAACCACTCAACCTCCTCAAGGGAGCATTGCCCGATAACGAAGACGAAATTACCCTGTCGTACAGCAGCAACCACCTCTTCGTTACACACGGATCTACCCAAATGGTCTGCCGTCTTATCGATGCACGCTTCCCCGACTATAAAGTGGTTATCCCCACCGATAACCCCTATAAACTGATGGTACTGAAATCCGACTTCCAAAGCGCACTCCGCCGTGTAAGCGTGTTCAGTAACAAAAGCACCAACCAGGTGGCCCTCACCATCAGCGGAAGTGAACTCCAACTGGCCGCCCAGGACGTTGATTTCTCCTTCGAAGGAACAGAAAGAATGCATTGCCAGTTCGATGGCGACGATCTTCAGATCGCTTTCAATGCGCGCTTCCTCATCGAAATGCTCAGCGCCGCTGAAACCCAGGAAGTGGTGATGGAACTCTCCACTCCCACCAAGGCAGGTCTGATCAAACCTTCGGAAAATGCTGAAAATGAGGAACTTCTGATGCTGGTTATGCCGCTCATGCTCAATAACTAAGTCAACCAAATCCGACCAGATACTGAGGACTTGTACAAGTCCTCTTTTTTTTGTATCTTAATAAGATGAACGCGGTTGCTTTTACCACCATCTTCTCCTCCGATAGCTATATCGAAGCCAATCTCTACGCCAATCGCCTTAAAAGTGAAGGTATCAACGCTTTTCTCAAAGACGAATTCACTGTAACCATCGACCCCATTCTGTCGAATGCCGTCGGCGGAATCAAGGTTGTTGTTCCGGAAGGCGAAGCCGATGCTGCGGGTTTCCTGATCAGAAGTTGGAAGGAAGAAGCCGCTCACGCCGCCCTCTGCCCGGTATGCGGAAAGGGCGAACTACTACTGGTCAGCTCCGGCAAACGTCCGCTGAATTTTCTCGCCGGAATATTCGGTACTCTTCTCGGGAACTTTGCCCTCTCCGTAGAAAAAAAATATACCTGTTTTGTTTGCGGCTCCGAATTCGATGAACTGCCGGAACCGTAGAACCTTTCATTCAAATTTTCTTCCGTGGATAACATCATCGGCTATTTCCAATCTCTGGAACAACGACCCCTGGAAAGATTGTCCTTTCTTGTGGGCGGAATGTTACTCCTATGGCTGCTCGAAGGTTCGATTCCGCTCCTCTCCCTGAAGTACAGGAAAAACAAAATGCGGCACGCCGCCACAAACTTTTCGTTCACCCTCATTCACCTGATTTTGCATACGGGCTTTGCCGTAGTCATCGTCGTTCTGGCCGACTGGTGCAGACGGAACGGCTTCGGACTAACAACGTTTTTTCCCAGTCCGGTTTGGCTCACCCTTATCATCTCTGCCCTGGTGCTCGACTTTTTCGCAGGATGGCTTGTCCATATCACCGAGCACAAGCTTGCCTGGATGTGGCGCTTCCATGTCATTCACCACGCGGATAACAATGTCGACGTCACTACCGGTCTCCGCCACCATCCCGTGGAAAGTATTTTCCGAGGTGTCTTTATGCTGATCGGCGTTCTGGTCGCCGGTGCCCCCATGTACGCGGTTATGATTTATCAAACCCTGCTGGTGTTGGCTACACAGTTTACCCACGCGAATATCCGGTTGCCCCGCTGGCTCGATGGTCCCATGAGTTTAATTCTGGTTTCTCCCAATATGCACAAAGTGCACCATCATTGGCAACAACCGTATACCGATAGTAATTACGGGGCCCTATTTTCCATCTGGGACCGCCTCTTCCACACCTTTTCAAAGCTAGATCCCTCAAAAATCCGGTACGGCCTTGACCGTTACTATCCCAACGAAAAAGATGAAAATCTCCCTGAACTTTTGAAAAGTCCGTTCAAAAAACAGGATTTTCCCGGAGTTTGATGAATATTTGTGTCCTACAAATCATTTAAATCAGTACGGATGAAGATAATTGCCATGATTCCTGCCCGATACGCTGCGACGCGCTTTCCCGCAAAACTGATGCAGCCCCTGGGAGAGAAAACCATTATCCGGCACACTTATGACAATACCGTTGCAACCGGTCTATTCGACGAAGTTTGGGTCGTTACCGACAGCCGGATCATTTATCGTGAAATTGAAGATAACGGCGGAAATGTGATCATGAGCAAAAAGGAACATGAAAGCGGCAGCGACCGGATTGCAGAAGCCGTGGCAGATATGGATATCGATATTGTTCTGAACGTACAGGGCGACGAACCCTTTGTTAACCGCGACGCACTGAAACGTCTTCTGGATGTCTTCCGCGGGGAAGAAGGTAAATCGGTTCAGGTGGCTTCTATCATGGAAGTAATGAACGATCCCGAACGTATCGCCAACCCCAACAACGTGAAAGTGGTCGTCGACCAAAACAATAACTCCCTGCTTTTTTCCCGTAGTGTAATTCCGTATGTCCGGAATACGGAAGCCAAAGTGGTACACTATCAGCATAAAGGGGTCTATGCTTTCCGGAAACAGGCCCTGCTCGATTTTTCCAGCTGGCCGATAACACCCCTGGAAAACGCGGAAAAAATTGAATGCCTTCGCTACCTCGAACACGGCATTCCCCTGAAAATGGTTCTCGTCGATCAGATGGGTATCAATATCGATACGCCGGAAGATTATGAAAAAGCCAAGACCATGTTTTAACGGATAACATGCCTGCTTCACATCGATATAAAAATTATATAAATCTGGTATTGCCCATCTTCAATACCAAACGGACCCGGGAGATTCTCCAGGTAAACCCCGTTGTGGAAACGCAGCGGACCGATGCCACCGAAACCCATATTTCGGTTTACGAATACAGCGGCGAATACCTTCAGGAGTTCCAGTTTAACGAGATAAAAGCCTGCCTTGAATTTTCACGGCATTCGGAACATTTCCGCTGGATTAATATCGACGGGCTGCGGAAAGCAGATGTGAATGCCGTCTGCGGGGCCTTCGATATTCACCCACTGCTGGAAGAAGACATCCTGAGCATCGGCCAACGCCCGAAAATGGACGAGATCAATGAGCGATTGTTCTGCGTCCTCAACATGCTGTACTTTAACGAAAATACCAGTTCCGTTGAGTCCGAACAGATCAGCATCGCCCTCGGAAAAAATTTCGTCATTTCTTTCCAGGAAGATCCCAGCCGCGATGTGTTCAACCCCCTCCGGGAAAAACTCAAAATTGCCAGCAGCAAAATCCGTCAGTCGTCGTCCGACTATCTCTGCTATACCATGCTCGACCTTATTGTCGACAATTATTTTGTGGTGATGGAAAGAATCGGCGACCGGATTGAAGATATTGAAGAAGAAATTATCCGGTTCAGCAATACCCGAAGTCTGGCGCGCATCAACCGGATTCGCAAGGAGCTGATTGTACTGAAAAGAAATTTTCTGCCGGTCCGCGAACTGATCGGCGGCATTATACGCAGCGACAGTGATCTGCTGGAAGACAGAACCACCAAGTATTTCAAAGATATCTACGACCATATCCTTCAAGCGGCGGATCTCGCGGAAAACTACCGCGATATGGTGATGAACCTGCAGGATCTGTATATCAGCAATGTCAATATGAAAATGAACGAGGTCATGAAAATCATGGCCATCGTTACCTGTCTGCTCGCCCCGGCAACGGTAATCGGCGGGATTTTCGGAATGAACTTCGATAAAATTCCCTACCTGCACAATGAACATGGATTCTGGATTGCCGTAGGCCTCATGCTTCTGATACCCGTGTGGATGTTGTGGGTATTCAAAAAAAGAAACTGGTTTTAGTTCTTCTTTTTATACACCGGCACAGTGCTGCAGGGTTCGCCGTACATCAAACTTTTCACCACCGGGCGGAGTTTCTTCGTGATTTCCAGGTAAGCTTCAGGACCTACTTCGGCATCCCCGCATCCCTTGATCACCACCCGTTTATCCACGTATTCATTTTCGTCGATTGCTGCAATCCTCTTGAGAAATATGGAACGGCGCATTTGTTTTTCGTTCCCCATACCAAATCCGGCCGCAACAGGCGAGAGGTAGGAAGCTACGAGCATATAGGCCCAGAAGGGAATGATGGCATCGGCAGTGCAGGTAACGGCAACGTATTTGTTGCGGTATTGCTCCCAATCGGTAGCCAGCAGGGCCGCCCGGAAGTCTTTTTCCTTAAGAATCAGTTCCATGAACAGGAAACCTTTGAGATCGAACAATACAATCTCTTCCTTCGGGAGATAGGTTTCGAGATCCAGGGTGATGATCCCGCTTTCAGCAACCTTATTTACCAAGACTTCACTCATTGCTCTTTATTTGAATATACAAATATACGGAATAAATAGGATTCGGGTTTCGGCAGCACCGGGAATAAAAAAGGCCCGCCATAGGCGGGCCCGAAAAATTTTTTAGCTTTCTGCTTTAGAAGAATTTGCTTCTTTCGTCTTTAACCTTGGCTTTCTTCTTCAAGGCCTGCATTGCAGAGTTCATATTGGCGTTCTGTAACTGTTGCTGCAAACCCTCTCTCATTTGCTGAGCTGCCGCAAAGTCTACAGGACGTGAACCTACAGATTCAACCTTGATCAGATATACCGCCGTAGTTCCGTCAATCAGCTGAGAAACTTTACCGGTATTGTTTTTATCGAAAGCTGCTCCAACAACCTTGGGTTCAGAACCCATACCCGGAACAAACGTACTGGCAAAGGAGATGCTGTCGGCGCGGAGTACTTCGGTACCGCCGGCTGCTGTGAGCGCCTCCAGTGTGGTCGCATTGCCGAGTTTCTTGCGGATAACTTCCGCCTTTTTCTGGTTACGGATGATCAACTCAACGGCCGGACGAGCTTTGGAGGCAGATATCAGCCCTTCTTCGTTCACGTCGGTTACGGCAGCAACCACATATTTGTTGTCCACGTCGATGGGATCAAGAACCTGACCCTTTTCGCCCTGGAAGATTTCCTTTACGAGGCTCCTGGAAGCACCGATTCCGGGAATAGAGAAATCCATTTCGCGGATTTCCGTTCCGATGAATTCCTGCAGACCGTTCTTTCTTGCATTCTCAGAGAAAGCTTTGAGCGAGCGGCTATCGTTCACAAACTGCGTTGCGGCGTTGAACGCTGCAGCATCCGTTTCGGCGCTGGCCACGATCGGTTTGGCGAGATAAGCCACTTTATAAGCTTCTTCAAAAGCTTTCTGGCTCATTACCTCTATATAATGGTATCCAAACTGGGTTTTTACAACTTTTTTATCTCCGGTTTTCCCGTAAAAAACAGTTTCTGCAAATTCCTTAGCCAGAGAAGAGAAGTTAATGGCCGAAAATTCATATTCCCCACCATTTTCCTTGCTTCCCGGATCATCGCTGAACTCAGCGGCCAGTGCAGCGAAATTGGCTCCGTCCTGGATGGCTTTCGCAATGCTGTCGGCTTTTTGCTTCGCGTCGGCATCAGAAAGACCGGTTTGAGTGCTGATCAGGATGTGACGGCATTTTACGCTGTCGGGCATCATTCTTTTCGACACCATACGGGCATATACAAAATGGTTCCCGTCCTGATAGGGTCCAAATACCTGACCGGGAGCCAGAGCGCGGATGCTGTCGGCATTTACCATGGCCATTTTCGACTTCAGAATATAACCGTCAAAATACGGCTGGTCGGTACCCACACGGTTGAGGAACATCTCCGGATCAGAAGTTGAAGCAAATTCTGCGGCCAGGTTGTTAACCTCGTTGAGGGTAGCCAGCGTATCTTTTGAAGAAGGAGAAGCGTCAAACGTTACGTATACGATGTTTCTGGATTTCTCCTGTTTGAACTGATCCTTTCTTTCAGAGATATATTTAATAATGTCGGCATCGCTTACGGTAACGGAAGAATCCGCAACGGTGGAGTAGGGAACTGAGGCGTAGGAAATATTGGCTACAGCCGCGTTATCCTCTGCTTGCTTGTCGGTCAGCCATTTGGGAAGATAGGTGCCGGCCATCAGCAGGGAATAATATTTTTCCTGGGCACGTCCTTTCAGGAGAGCCGGAATGATGTTATCGTTGAGTTGCGCAACATTCGGATCGTTCTTACGGGTTTTCAGTTGGCTGATGAGCTCAGCTACCTGCTTTTTATCGAAAACGCCGGTGTTGGGATCGGTAAAGAGGCGGCGGATGTCCTGGGGAGGATTGTCGCCGAAAAACATATCGTTCAGTTCTTTATCTCCAACACGGATACCCAGTTTGGATGTTTCCTGATCCAGAAGTTGTTCGTTGATCATCTGGTTCCATACACCATCCAGAATATTCTGACGGAAAGCGTCGGTCACCTGAAGTCCAGCCTGTGTATATTGTGCCTCCTGAAGCGTTACCATTTTCTGATAATCCTGAGCCTCAATACTTTTACCATTTATCGCACCCACAGTTGTAGACTGACTGCCTAAACCTCCGCGTCCGGTAAAAGCATCCTGAAGAACGAATGCAATCAGACTGACTGCAATAATCACAGACAGGATAACAGCGGCCCGTTCTCTGATAGTTTGAATAATCGACATAATTGTGTACTTATTACTTATTTAGGTGAGGGGCAAATATAGATAAAAAAGGATATTAACAAACTGTGGAAAACACCGGTACCGGCCGATTTCCCGCGAAAGTTTTAAAATTTTTCGTTTTTTTTTCCCGCCTTCGGCGGGCCGCGAAAATTTTTATGGATATAGACCTAATAAAACCGGGCATCGCCGCAGTTATTCACATCCGGATGTCAATTCAGGACCTTTGCTGTGGAAAAACCGGGTTTTGGGAAGTCGAAAACCGTGGATAGAATGGAAATAAGTTCATGCGATGCACCAACCGGACGGGGGTGGTCCAAATAACTGACCGCTTTTCCCGGTTTCATTCACATAAAAATTTTCATCATACATCTAAAAACTTATAACGCCTTTTTTTCATCCACATCTGGGGAAAAGATTCCGGAAACGCAGTAAACACGGAATTCTCTATTGTTAATTGTTTGTGGAAAATAGTGGATAAACCCTTTACCTTTACATTTCCAAACAGGCTGTGAAATTTCTTTCCACGAATCCACAGCCCTAATAGTAATAGTGGGTTAAATAAAAATAATAAATATTAGTATATACTATGGAAGTTATGAACATGGAAAAAGCGAAGCTCGAAGTTCCGGTAAAGGGGTTCCTGGATATTGAACTGGATCCTTCGCTCGACCTGTTTGCGGAAATCGAAAAATTGAAAAAAGAAAAAAACGCCATACTGCTCGCGCACTATTATCAGGAGCCGGATATCCAGGATGTCGCCGACTATATCGGGGATAGCCTGGGACTCGCGCAAAAAGCAGAAAAAACCGATGCTGAAATGATCGTTTTTGCCGGTGTTCATTTTATGGCCGAAACGGCAAAAATTCTGAACCCCAACAAGAAAGTGCTGCTGCCCGACCTCAACGCCGGCTGTTCATTGGCTGATTCGGCCCCTCCGGAGCTGTTTAAGGCGTTTAAAGAGCAACACCCGGACCATCTTGTCATTTCCTATATAAACTGCTCTGCGGGGATTAAGGCGCTGAGTGATATCATCTGCACTTCTTCCAATGCGGAGAAAATTGTGGAAAGTGTTCCGAAAGATCAACCAATCATTTTTGCGCCCGACAAAAACCTGGGATCCTACCTGATCAAAAAAACTGGTAGGGATATGCTTCTCTGGAATGGCGCATGTATGGTTCACGAGATCTTCTCCCTCGAAAAAATTACGAAACTCAAGATCCGTCATCCCGAAGCCAAAATTATCGCCCACCCGGAATGTGAAGAACCGATCCTTAAAATAGCGGATTATATCGGTTCTACCACCGGGCTGCTCAAATATTCACAAACGGATTTGGCAAAAGAATATATCGTGGTTACCGAAACCGGTATTCTTCACCAGATGCAAAAGGAATCACCGCACAAAACCTTTATTCCAGCTCCCCCAAATAACAGCTGTGCCTGCAACGACTGCCCGCACATGAAACTGAATACGCTGGAAAAACTGTATCTCTGTATGAAATACGAAATTCCGGAAATCACCATGGATGAAGAACTTCGCCTGGCTGCCCGGAAACCGATCGACAGAATGCTTGAAATAAGTGCGAAATACGGTTTGTAAAATCTGACGATAATACGAAAATGGCTGAAGACATTCTTCAGCCATTTTTTATTTATTAAGTTATTAAGAAAGTATCTGGTAGGTGATTAAACTAAGGATATAGGCCAGCGCAGTCATATATCCGAATTGGATAAGGGGCCATTTCCAGCTTTGAGTCTCGCGTTTTACTACCGCCAGGGTACTCATGCACTGCATGGCGAGCACATAAAACACCAGTAACGACATTCCCGTGGCCAGGGTGTAAACCTTGGTTCCGTCTTCAAAAGTAGCCTGACGCATTTTTTCGCGAAGCAGGGGACTCGATTCGTCTTCATCCCCACCAACGCTGTAAAGGGTAGCCATGGTACCAACAAAAACTTCACGTGCAGCAAAGGATGTGAATAAAGCGATGCCTATTTTCCAGTCGTACCCCAGTGGTTTAATCGCCGGCTCGATGGATTTCCCGAGAATACCTGCATAACTGTTGGCGAGCAACTCTCCGGATTTCTGTTTTTCCAGTTGATCCGGGTCTGCCCCCGGTTGGGAAGCCAGTTGTTCATAACGTTCTTCAACTGCCTGCATTCTATCTTTCGTGCCATAGGTGCTGAGTGCCCACAGGATTATACTGATGATCATGATCACCTTACCAGCGTCGACCACGAAGATTTTTGCCTTCTGAAACATGGTAATACCGATGGTTTTCCATCTTGGGCCGCGGTAAACAGGGAGTTCAAGGATAAAAAAGCTTTTTTCCTTGATCTTGATAAACCATTTCATTACCCAGGCGACTATCAATCCCATAACCAGGCCGAAAAGATAAAGTCCCATCATCACCAATCCCTGCAGACTAATAAATCCGAGTACCTGTTTCTCGGGTATGATCAACGCGATCATAATGATGTAGATCGGTAGTCGCGCGCTGCAGCTCATCAATGGGGTAATCATGATGGTGAGCAGTCTTTCCTTTTTGTTTTCGATAGCTCTTGTACTCATGATGGCGGGCACCGCACAGGCAAAGGCACTGATCATGGGCATTACGCTTTTCCCGTTCATTCCCACCTGACGCATGAGCCGGTCGGTAAGGAAGCTGATTCTGGACATATAACCAGTGTCTTCCAGTAGGGTGATGAGCCCGAAAAGAATCATAATCTGGGGAACAAAAATTACGATCCCACCTATGCCGGCAACGATTCCATTAATGAGCAGATCGGAAAACCAACCCACTGGTAAGGTATCGGTAAGGGTTTCCGTAAACCAACCGAAAAGTCCTTCGATCCAGTCCATCGGATAGGATGCCAACCAGAAAACACTCTGGAATAGAAGGAACAGCACTGCAAGGAGAATTACATATCCCCAACGTCGGTGCAAAAGAATATTGTCGAGTTTTTCAGTAAAAAGACTTTTCTGAAGGGGATCCGGCTCGGTTACAGTTTGCTGCATTATACCACGTATTCGGGTATAACGCTGCATAATTTCTTCGGCCTGGGTTTTGGTATGGTTGAATTTATAGGTTTGTTCTGCAGATTCGATTTCCTTTTGGATCTGATCCGAAAGTGCGAAGGATTCGTGGTTGATAAGGTAATGGATGGCTTTGTAATCGCTGATGTCCGGGAAAAGTTCTTTTACACGGGTTATGGCATTTTCGGCTAGGTCGCGGTTGGGGATAAAGTCCCGTGCCGGTGTTTTGTACAACTGACGAATGGTTTGTTCAACTGCTTTTTTCAGTTGGAGAATGCCCTTGTTTTTTCTTGGGTTTACGGCTACAATAGGTACACCCAGTTCTCGTTCCAGTCCGGGGACATCGATTTCCACCCCTTTTTTCCGGGCGATATCCAACATGGTCAGTGCAATCACCACGGGAATTTTCAGGTCTATTATCTGGGAGCAGAAAAGGAGGTTTCTTTTGAGGTTGCTGGCATCGGCCACCAGAATCATCATTTCCGGTTTCACCGAATGATCCTGGTCCATGAGTACGCGATAGGCAACCCATTCGTCTTCACGGCGGGGATATAAACTGTAGGTTCCCGGAAGATCAATGATCAGGGCTTCGTATTCCTCCGATATTCTACTGGTGCCGGTTTTTTTATCTACGGTAACACCGGGGAAGTTTCCTACTTTCTGATTCAACCCCGTGAGGGCGTTAAAAAGTGAGCTTTTTCCACTGTTAGGGTTACCAACCAATGCGATGTTTACAGTCTTTCTTGCCAAAATAGTCAGATAATAGTCCTAAATGCGCAAAGTTACTCTGATTTAAGCTGAACCATTTACGAAATAAGGAGTTTTACTGGTTTATTACATTCTGTACCTTTGTTCGACCCTAATTTCTCTAAGTCCCGTCCAACTGTTGGTAAAAGCGGTTGTTTTTACCGAAAGCTCCAGTCAGCACATCTATTATTGTATTCATTTTCAGTGAATTAAATCAATTGATGGCTTAATTAAAGAAGTATTGAATGAAAAAACTACTGGTACTGCCCTTTTTATTGGTTTTACAGTTGTCGTTTGCCCAGAAACTGAAAAAAGCAGACAGGGCATTGGTGAATGAGCTTCAAAAGCATATTTCTGTGATTTCCGGTATGGATGGACAGGGAAAGCGGGCTTATATTTCTGAATGTTTTAGATCATTGGGTCTAAACCCGGTTTTCGGCAGCAATTTTGTTCAGGAATATACTGTATTTGAAGAGGTTAGGCCGGATAGTTCCTGTTCTTTTGTCGTGAACGGTATTAAGTTGGACGTCAAAAATGAGTTTTTTCCTTTGGCGTATAGTGGTTCCGGAAATGTGGATGGCGAAGTTACGCCTGATCTAAAGGAAGGGGGAATGCCGTGGTTTGCAACGGTGGAAGAGGTTTTGCAGGGAAAAGATATTAAAAGCCGTTTGGAAATGGACCGTCAGATAAGGGAGATGGCTGGAAATGTTAAAAAGAACGGGGGTACCGCATTGATCATCCATGGGGCCGAAAATCCACCATTGATTGATTTCGATAAAAATGACACGTCTGAAAAGGTTGAAATACCTGTGGTTTATATTACCAAAAAGGGGTGGGATAAATATTTTGGTGGAAATGATGTTTCCTATAAGGTGAAAATTAATCCTGAGGTTACGAAAGTTTATTCGACGTTCAATAACGTTGCGGGTGCGTTGAATAGGGGGAATTCATCTTTGGTTTCTGCGGCTTCGGGGACTGAGGGAATTGCTGCGTTGTTGGTTTTGGCAAAAATGGTGAAAAGTGAAGGGTTAACAGATCAGCGTTATGCTTTTTTGATTTTTTCCGCCGATGATGTGAATAGTTTTGGAAAAAAGCTATTTTCGGAAACGTACAATGTGAAAGTGGAGGATTTTTTGGATCTCGATGCGATGGGTTCCGGCGCTTCGGGCAATGATGCTACGCCCGTTTATCTTCGATTAAAAAAGATGATTGCAGATTTAAAGGCTAAGAATTAGAGGCTTTTCTAAAAGTTTGATTCAAGGTTCATGAAATTTAAGTTGGATGTCAGTCATATGGCTGATGATTTTTTTGAAGATACCCGCCTTTTGGGGATTGTGGCTCCTATACGGGACTATCAGTTCTGTTGGCGGTTGAATAATGCGTTACTTTTTGATTTCCGGATCAATAATGAAGTTGAGATACAGTTGACAAGAAAGGGGCGTCAGTATTTTTTTGCGGTTTACTCCTATACCGAACCGCATTGCAGTCTTGTTCACTACCTGTACAATAATCAGTTTGATGGGGAATACCTTCTTCCTGAATTCAGGCATCTTGATTTTCTCTGGCTGTTCAAGGGGGATACCGTTTCCGATGACTATCTTTCTGAAATCATGCAGCAACTTAGAAGTATGCCCGATGTTCAGCTGGTTATGGAGTTGAGCCACGATAAGATCAGAAACAAGAGTCATATGATTTTTTAAATTCAATGTTATGTGGGAAGAGAAAGACAATAGATTGTATAAGAAATTTTCGTTTCGTGATTTTTCCCAGGCTTTTGCCTTTATGACCCAGGTGGCTTTACTGGCGGAGAAATTCAATCATCATCCTACCTGGCAGAATACCTGGAATGTCGTGGAAATCTGGTTAACTACGCATGATGCGGGTGATACAATTACGGAAAAGGATAGGAAACTTGCTATTGCGATCGATAAGGTAATTGATTAATTTTAATACATGCGTAAGCTTCTTCTTCTCATTTTTATATTTCTATACGCCTGTACAAATCAGAATGAAAAGTCAGGAGGTAGGGAAAACAGTGATCAGGTTTTTGATACCACTTACCGCAGTACCATCGATTCTACTCTGGATACGAATAAATGGGTGGCCGGGAATATTATGGACTGGGGTGCGTATTTGCGGGCCAACGGCGGTTTTTCGGTGGATAGCTTTAAACTTTCCGAGCTTTGGGTGGAAGATGAGATGGTTAGCGAACCCTATGTCCCGTCTTCTGAGTTTTTTGAATTATACAATCCTTTTCTCAAGTATTCACAGGATAGCAGTTATATTGTTGATCTGGATAGTTATAATGTACATCTGAAAAAGGAGAAAGATGGAAAGATTGTGGGTTATGAGGAAGGACCAGATTGTCAGATTTATTTAATCGATCGGGAGAAGGGGATAAGGGAGCGTTTATTGTTTTTTGGGCCGGGTACCTATGTGCACGAGGCGTTGTGGCAGGATAATGAAACCGTGATTCTGTTTGGTATTACGGAGTTTAACGAGTTCAATGCACCCAATCCCGTTGTGTGGAAAATCAATGTGGAAGAAAATCTTTATGAAAAATACGATTATATACACCGGATCAATGTGGATAACTGGAAGGATTATTCGGAAAGGGTTCGGTTTAAAGATATAAGGTTGAAATAAGAAAAAAGCCTCCGTTCAGGAGGCTTTTATTTTGACTTTGTTTTTTATCTGTTCATGGAAGCAAGGAATTCTTCATTGCTTCTTGTTCCACGCATTCTGCGGAGGAGATCCTGCATAGCTTCGTCGGTATTCATGTCGTTGAGGTAAACACGGAGAAGGTTCATTCTCTGCAGCACGTCTTTTTCCAGGAGTAGATCATCACGACGGGTTGAAGAAGCGATAAGATCGATTGCCGGGAAGGTGCGTTTATTGGCCAGACGTCTGTCGAGTTGAAGTTCCATGTTACCGGTACCCTTGAATTCTTCGAAGATTACTTCATCCATTTTGCTACCGGTTTCGATAAGTGCGGTTGCGAGGATGGTGAGGGATCCACCGTGTTCGATTTTCCTTGCGGCACCGAAGAATTGTTTCGGTTTCTGCATAGCGTTGGCTTCTACACCACCACTCAATACTTTACCACTGCTGGGTGCTACAGTGTTGTGTGCACGGGCCAGTCGGGTAATGGAATCGAGCAGGATCACCACATCGTGTCCACATTCTACCAGACGTTTTGCTTTCTGGAGTGCGATAGAGGAAACTTTTACGTGTTTTTCGGCAGGTTCATCAAAGGTTGAGGCAATAACTTCTGCCTTAACACTTCTTTCCATATCGGTAACTTCCTCCGGACGTTCGTCGATCAGAACCACCATCAGGTAAACTTCCGGGTGGTTTTCGGCAATGGCGTTGGCCACGTGTTTGAGGAGGACGGTTTTACCAACTTTGGGTTGCGCCACGATCAATCCACGCTGACCTTTACCGATAGGGGTAAAGAGGTCAATTATACGTGTGGAATAGTTATCGGGAGTGGTTACCAGGTTTAGTTTTTCGTAAGGGAAGAGCGGTGTCAGATAATCGAAAGGTACACGGTCTCTTACTTCTTCCGGTTTTTTCCCATTGATGGTTTCTACTTTCAGAAGGGCGAAATATTTTTCCCCTTCTTTGGGCGGACGTACGGTTCCGTTGACGGTGTCGCCGGTTTTGAGTCCGAATAATTTGATTTGGGACGGACTTACGTAAATATCGTCGGGTGATGAAAGGTAGTTGTAATCGCTGGAGCGAAGGAATCCGTATCCGTCGGGCATCATTTCCAGTACGCCTTCGCCGGGAATAACCCCGTCGAATTCGATATTGAATACGGGTTCCTTACGTTGGGGATATTTCATCGTCGGCTGGGTGGATTCAGCCGGAGGATTAAGGTCTACGATCGGATCGTCGGAAAGAGCATCGGTTATGATTTTACTCAGTTGAAGAGGCTCTTCGTTGATATCGTCTACGCTGGTAAATTCCGGTATGGGCAGTTCCTGTTGCTCAGAATCAGATTTCGACGGTACTTCTGATTTTTTGCGGATTGTTTTTTTGCCCGATTGTGTATCTGCCGGAGCTTCTACAGGCTCGGTCGGCGTTGCGGATTCGGCAACTTTCTTTTTATCGTCTGCTTTTTTGGCGTCTTTTTTAACGGCAGATCGTTTGGGTTTTTGTTCTGTTTTTGGGGCGGGTTCACTTTCAACAACGGCTTCTTCAGTAAGATTGGATGTTGTTGTTTTTACAATCTTCTTTCTCTTGGGTTTCTCCTCTTTTTGGTTGGTGGGATTATCTGCGGCGAGAACAGCTTGTTTGTCAAGAATCTTGTACACAAGTTCCTGTTTGTTGAGTTTTTTTGCATTGCTGATTTTTAATTGCTCAGCAATATCCAGCAACTCAGGAACGAGCATGTCGTTCAGTTGTAAAATGTCGTACATAGAAGCGATTTGAAAAAAATAGTTGTTGGCCGAATTGCCAACTGAAAGCTTAATGTTTGTTTGAAAAAAAGTTGATTGGAACTTGAAAGGAACTGATAAGCTAAAGGGAGAAAGAACTGATCAGCCTGATTTCCACTGCAATTTTACAATTATTAAATTAAATCTCCACAAAAGGGCAAAAAAATTTGCTATTTTTTTGGTTTTTTCCGTTGGACTTTGTAAACATTAAGGCTGATATGGTACTAATTATCAGTGGGTAAGCCCCTGTTCGGCTGTTTTTCTGAATACTTGTGAACCTGCGTTATATTTGTGTCTTCTAATATTTCAAGAGATGTTTAACAAGAGAGTGAAAATTGATGCTTTGCTTAAGTCGGGCAAACCAGGAGAAAAAGTTACGGTTATGGGTTGGGTTCGTTCATTCCGTAATAACCAGTTCATTGCGGTAAACGATGGTTCTACCAATACCAATATCCAGGTTGTTGCTGAATTGGGAAAGTTCGAGGATTCACTTCTTAAAAGGCTTACCGCCAGTGCTTCCGTTAAAGTGGAAGGGGAGGTTGTGGAGTCTTTGGGCCGTGGGCAGCGAATTGAGGTGAAGGCTGACACCATTGAGATCCTGGGTGATAGCGATCCGGAAAAATATCCGCTTCAACTGAAGAACCGACCCAGCCTGGAATATCTTAGAGAAATAGCGCATCTGCGTTTCCGGACAAATACGTTCGGGGCGGTGTTCCGTATCCGTCACTCATTGGCTTTTGCCATTCACAAGTTTTTCAATGAGCGGGGGTTTGTATATATGCATACACCCATTATTACGGCTTCGGACGCCGAAGGTGCAGGGGAAATGTTCCGTGTGACCACGCTGGATATGAATAAACCTCCGAAAAAAGAGGATGGTTCGGTTGACTTCAGTGAGGATTTCTTTGGACGGTCCACGAATCTTACCGTTTCCGGGCAGCTGGAAGGTGAGTTGGCGGCAACGGCGTTCAGTGAGATTTATACTTTCGGACCGACTTTCCGTGCCGAAAATTCCAACACCGCGCGTCACCTGGCGGAGTTCTGGATGATTGAGCCGGAAATGGCTTTCTATGATCTGGAAGACAATATGAATCTTGCGGAAGATTTCATCAAGTATATCATCCGTCATGTCATGGAGAATAACCGGGAGGATCTGGAATTTCTGGCTCAACGATTGGCGGATGAAGAGAAACAGAAGCCACAGAACGAACGCAGTGAAATGGGACTGATTGAGAAGCTGGGGTTTGTTCTGAACAACGCGTTTGAAAGAATCACCTATACAGAAGCGATAGATATCCTGCTTCAGTCTCCTGCCTATAAAAAGAAGAAATTCCAGTACGAAGTGAAATGGGGTATCGACATGCAGAGTGAACACGAGCGTTACCTTGTTGAGAAGCATTTCAAAAAACCCGTTATTGTTACCAATTATCCTAAGGATATCAAGTCGTTCTACATGCGTTTGAACGACGACGGCAAAACCGTGGCGGCAATGGATATTCTGGCGCCGGGAATCGGTGAAATTGTGGGTGGTTCCCAAAGAGAGGAGCGCCTTGATCTGCTGGAGAAGCGGATGGTGGAGATGGGTGTACCGGTAGATGAACTTTGGTGGTATTTGGATACCCGTCGTTTCGGTACGGTACCGCATGCTGGATTTGGACTTGGTTTTGAAAGGATGGTGCTTTTTGTAACCGGTATGACCAATATCCGCGATGTGATTGCATTTCCGAGAACACCGAAGAATGCTGAGTTCTAGATAGATTACGGTTTGCTTCATTTATAAACTGACCTGTGTATTTAAATCCTTTGCTGGCTCATCCGGTTAATTTCGGTTGGGCATTACCGTGAGTATGCATCCTATTGTGTAAGGGGAGATCTTTCGGAAGGTTTAGAAGTATTGCCGGGGAATATTCAGTTTTGGGGAATCGAAAAAGGGATAAAATATAGCGTGATATTACTGCGGCATATTCCATTTCTCCGATCGGTATTATTGCACAGTGTGAGTGCATTCGGAGGACCGCAGGGCCATTATGGTATGGTCCTGAAAACCTTTGTACAGCAGCGCCGCGATATTACGGAGGAGGAGTTGATTGATTACAATTCATTCTGTCAGTTGCTGCCCGGAGCATCGTCCACTCAGATTCTTACGTTGATCGGTTATAAAAGAGGCGGTGTTCCTTTGGCCATTCTTACCCTGTTGGTATGGATACTACCGGCCTGTATATTGATGGGTGCATTTTCCTTTATCCTTTACATGTTCGACCGTAAGGATCTCAACAACAGTATCTTTCTTTTTATTTCTCCGATGGCGGTTGGGTTTTTGGCTTATGCTGCGCTAAAAACATTCCGTCATTCGGTTCACAATACCATTACCTGGGTGATCATGTTGATCTGTTGTGTCGTCACACTCGTATGGTTTAAGTCGCCCTGGGTATTTCCGATTCTTTTGGTTGCCGGCGGTATTGCTACCAATTTCAGTGATAAGCGGATTCCTCAGCATTCGGTTCCCAAGAAAAAAATCAAGTGGTGGAATATCTGGTTATTCCTTGCTCTTTTTATTGCTGCGGGTATTGTCAGTGAACTTGCCCGTGTGCAGGATTGGGAGAACCGACGGGTGTTCAACCTGTTTGAGAACTTCTATCGTTTTGGGAGTCTGGTGTTTGGGGGTGGTCAGGTTTTAATTCCCCTGATGTACGAACAGTTTGTGGTTCGTTTTGTAGCGCGTGGGCAGGAGCCCTATATGTCGGGTGCCGATTTTCTAACCGGTGCGGGAATTGTTCGGGCCATGCCTGGGCCGGTATTTTCCATTGCATCCTTTGCCGGGGGGATGGCCATGCGTGACCACGGTGCTTTTATGCAGGTGGTAGGGTGTACGGTAGGGATGGTCGGAATCTTTTTACCCAGTGCTTTGCTGGCGTTGTTCTTCTATCCGATCTGGAATAATCTCAAAAAGTATGCGGTGGTGTACCGAGCTTTGGAAGGCATCAATGCTGCGGTGGTGGGGATTATGATTGCAGCAACCTTGTTTATGATGAAGGATATGTCGCTTATGGAGTGGAAGACGATCAGTTTACTCAATATCCTCGTCATTGTGGGGACCTTTCTGTTGCTCCGATTCACCCGTCTTCCTTCACCGGTGATCGTACTGATTTGTTTACTGATGGGTTGGATGAGTTAGGTAGTACCCGTTTTCCGTTATTTCTTTTCTGACCTTTTCCGGAACCAGGAACTGTATGTTTTTATTGGCCCGGATCCATTGACGGATCATGGTTGAAGAGATATCCAGGAGGGGAGCATCCACCTTGATGGCTGGAAATTCTTGGGTTAAGTTGATTTCGAAACCCGGGCGCGGGTAAACAAACACCCGGTAGCGTTTCGCAATTACCGTAGCGTTCTTCCATTTCGGAAGATTTTGGTAACTGTCGGCCCCCATGATGATGGAGAATTCATGGGTGGGGTATTTCTCTTCCAGGTAGGCCAGGGTATCAACCGTGTAGGAAGGTTTGGGCAATCCGTATTCGATATCGCTGGCCCGGAGGTTATCGGAGTCTTCCACAGCGGTACGAACCAGGTGCAGTCGGTGATATTCGTTGAGTAGGGAGGCGGAAGGTTTGAAGGGATTCTGAGGTGATACCACCAGCCATACCTGATCGATATCCGTATTTTGAAGGGTATAGCTGGCGATGATAAGGTGACCGTTATGGATCGGGTTGAAGGAGCCGAAGTAGAGTCCGATTTTCATGGGGTATTAATCTTCTATAACGTCTACAAGAATATTCTGGGCTTCATTCAGGCGGAGGCTTAACACGTAGCCGGCGACAGATACGGAGATGGGATCTCCCATAAATGCCACCTGCTCCACACGAATCTCTTCCCCGGGAATACACCCCATTTCCATAAGCTTGATAAAGATATCGTCGCTCTCAAAAGAATGAATGATGGCTTTTTCTCCGGCCTGAAGTTCTGATAGTTTTTTCATTTATCGGTTATTTACGAATTTTGAGCATTATGATACAATCCACTGCAAAAGTAACCTTTCATTTTCTCGACGTGAAATTTCCCTTTCGAAACCGAACCGTTCTGAAGGAATTTTTAACGAAGTTATTCAAAAGGGAAGGAAAGGCACTGGAATCGCTAAACTATATCTTCTGTACGGATGAGTACCTGCTTCAGATGAACAGAGATTTTCTTCAGCACGATTACTATACCGATATCATCACCTTTGAACTGGCGGGAGGAAAGAAGGCACCTACCCAAGGCGAGATTTACATCAGTATCGACCGCGTACGGGATAATGCTGTGAATTTTGACAGCAGCTTTACCCGCGAACTCCATAGGGTGATCTTTCATGGTGCGCTACATCTTTGCGGTTTTAAGGATAAAAATGCGGCCCAACAGAAATTAATGCGGCAGAAGGAGGATGAATATCTTAACTTATATTTTTCATAAGGTTCCACGTGGAACCTTAAATAGGAAACTTGGGAGGTTGTTCCACGTGGAACAACCTTTTGTTTTTACTAACCAAAAGAATTTTGGTACCATGGAATCGGCTAGACTGTTTCACGTGGAACATTATCCTTTAAGAACGCAGGGTTGGTTGTGAAGTCTTGTACGTTTCACGTGGAATACTTGCTTTGGAAAATGAATCCTAACTTTGTCCTCTAATTTATTTTATGTTTCCAGAATACGATGTTATAGTTGTTGGAGCCGGACATGCGGGTTGTGAAGCCGCTGCAGCTGCCGCGAATATGGGTTCCCGCGTTCTGCTCATTACCATGAATATGCAGACCATTGCCCAGATGAGTTGTAACCCGGCTATGGGCGGTATTGCCAAAGGTCAGATCGTTCGTGAAATCGATGCTCTGGGTGGATATTCCGGAATTGTTACCGACCGGAGTATGATTCAGTTTCGCATGCTGAACCGTTCGAAGGGTCCGGCCATGTGGAGTCCGAGGGCGCAGAGCGATCGTATGCTCTTTGCGGCAACCTGGAGGGAAATGCTGGAGAATACCCCGAACGTCGATTTCTACCAAGATATGGTGAAGGAGATTATTATCAAGAACGGAAAAGCTTGCGGGGTGATAACCGGCATGGGACATGAAATTCCGTCCAAAGCGGTGGTGGTGACAAGCGGCACCTTCCTGAATGGGGTCATCCATATCGGCGAAAAACGGTTCGGTGGGGGTAGGGTGGCCGAAAAGGCCGCTACGGGCATCACCGAGCAACTTGTTGCCTACGGCATGGAAAGTGATCGCCTCAAAACCGGTACACCTCCCCGTATCGACGGCCGCTCGCTCGACTACTCCAAAATGGAGGAACAAAAGGGCGACGAGGAAATGACCGGCTTCTCCTATATGAACATAAAAAAGATCGATGCCAGCCAGCAAAGAAGTTGCTGGATTACCTATACCAATACCACCGTTCACGAGATCCTGAAAACCGGGTTCGACCGAAGCCCGATGTACGCCGGCAGGATTGAAGGGGTGGGGCCCCGCTACTGCCCCAGCATCGAAGATAAAATCAACCGCTTCGCTGAACGAGACCGTCACCAGCTTTTCATTGAACCGGAAGGATTCAATACGGTAGAGATTTACGTGAACGGGTTCTCCACCTCCCTCCCGGAAGAGGTGCAGTACGCTGCCCTCAAAATGGTTCCAGGATTTGAGAACGTCCGCATTTTCCGTCCGGGTTATGCAATCGAATACGATTTCTTCCCGCCGACCCAACTTACCTATTCACTGGAAACCAAGGCAATCAGCCACCTTTTCTTCGCCGGTCAGATCAACGGAACCACCGGATATGAAGAAGCGGCCTGCCAGGGATTGATGGCCGGAATCAACGCACACCTCAAATGCCGGAATGAAGAAGCCTTTGTTCTGGGAAGAAGCGAAGCCTATATCGGCGTACTGATCGACGACCTGATCAGCAAGGGTACCGAAGAACCCTACCGGATGTTTACCTCGCGCGCAGAATTCAGAACGCTGCTCCGCCAGGATAATGCCGACCTCCGCCTTACCGAAAAAAGCTACCGACTCGGTCTGGCTTCCCAGGAAAGAATGGAAAAGGTTAGCCGCAAACAGGAGGGAGTAAGCCGAATCAAATCCGTTCTGAAAGAATACTCCCTCGCTCCCGAAGAAATCAATGCATACCTGACAGAAAAGCAATCGGCTCCCCTGACCCAGAAACAAAAAGCTACCCAGGTTTTGCTCCGCCCCAATATCGATCTTGCCTCCATGCTCAAAGCCTCACCGGCCTTCGCAGAAGCGGTAGCAGAAACCGATCGCGAGATTATTGAACAGGCGGAAATACAAATCAAATACGATGTTTATATCGAAAAGGAAAAGGAACTGGTAGAACGGATGTCGCAGCTCGAAAATCTCATGATCCCTGAGGAATTCGATTACGATAAAATCGCGGCACTCAGCGCAGAAGCCTTACAGAAGTTCAAAAAGATCCGTCCGCGTACCCTGGGACAGGCAAGCCGTATCAGCGGTGTAAATCCCAGTGACGTTCAAATACTTATGGTGTATATGGGAAGATAGGCTAGTACTCATAGCGGCGGATCCGAAGTTCAATCGACTGGGGGGTAGCCCGAGAGTTAGCCTTGAAAGCCTTGAAACATTCCAGAACATAAATACCCAATTCGGCCTGGCTTACGTCTGCAACAAATTCGTAGCCGGGCCGATATTTTTTCATGAACTCCTCCAATTCGCTGCCCGCCAGTCCGGTGAGATTCCGGACGTAGGATTTGGAAAAGCGGTAGTCGACATATTTATCCTTTTCCTCTTCTTCCAAACGACGCTGTAAAGATTCCATTCTCCGCATCTTGCGTACCTGAAACATGCCGATAAGATCGGTAAGATTGATGCCCACCCCGCTGGCTCCCGAACCTACGGGCATCACCGAAGTACCTAAACCCGGCTTCTCATAGTTGAAAATCTTCGCGTAGTCCTGCCGGTTCTGCAATGAATCCTGCCGATAGCTTTTCCAGATCGTTACGGTGGGAAGAACATCCGAATTCACCTTTATTGAAATATCAAAGGTGAGCGGATTGGGGATAGCGTTTGCCGCGTATTTTTGGGTTTGTTTGCCCTGATAGGAAAACCAGATCGAATCCTGCTCGGGAACGGTGATAGTGTAATAACCCAGCGTGTCGGATTTGGTACCGCGTCCCGATGTGCTCATCACACTTACGCCTATCAAGGGAAGCCGCTGGGTAATATCATAAACCCTCCCCTTTACCGAAATACGGCCGGGCCTTTCCTGTGCATTCAGTAAAATCCCATGTAATAGAATAGCAACCAAAAATGCAGGGCGTAAAATTCTTTCCAAAGCAGCGCAAATTAATAACCGAAAGATACGGCAATTCGTCAGCTTTCGGTTTCTACTTCAACGATTTACCATTTCTTTGAGAAATTTCATAATCCGCCCCAACTTCTTAAATTGCCGTATGAATTGGAATACCTGTTTTTCACCCGGACGCTATGGTCAGGAAGATATTACCGTAGCCAAGAGAACACCCTACGAAAGGGACTTCGATCGATTGATATTTTCTTCCGCCTTTCGCCGGCTTCAGGATAAAACCCAGGTATTCCCCCTTCCGGGTCCGGTGCTTGTGCACAACCGTCTCACCCATTCGCTGGAAGTGGCCAGTCTCGGCCGATCGCTCGGTAAACTCGCCGGCGAGGAGCTGATCCGTAAATACGGATCGGATCTCGATGAGGACGCCCGGGATTTCTATGCCCACGATCTTTCCAGCGTCATTGCCGCCGCCTGTCTGGCACACGATATCGGCAACCCTTCCTTCGGACACTCCGGCGAAGCGGCTATCTCTGCCTATTTCGATATGGCGGAAAACGTAATGGTCAACGGGGAATATCTCCGCAACCATTTTAACGATGCCGAATGGTGCGATCTCACCAATTTTGAGGGAAATGCCAACTCGTTCCGGATCCTGACACATCCCTACGCCAACCGTCAACCCGGTGGGTACCGGCTGACCTTCAGTACGCTGGCCGCCATCGCCAAATACCCCTGCGAATCCTCAGCTACCAGGAAATCGGAACTGCACCGTAAGAAATACGGCTTCTTCCAGGCTGACAGAAATTCCTTTACTAACGTTGCCGCACAAACGAAGATGAGGCTGGAGTCGGATACGCCGCTGATCTACAGAAGGCATCCCTTTGTATATCTGGTGGAAGCGGCCGACGATATCTGCTACCGGATCATCGACTGGGAAGATGCACACCGCATCGGCATTCTGGACACGCATACGGCAAAGGAAAGTCTGCTGCAACTGTTAGGCACCTCAGCCTACGAGGATATGGCGAGAGTGGGCAAAACCCTGGATGAGCTGGCCAACGATCCGCGGGAACAATTGGCCTATCTGCGCGCCAAATGCATCAACTATCTGGTAATTTCCTGTGCACGGGCATTTGCGGAACACGGCGACAAACTGCTTCAGGGAAACCTGGAAAAGCCCTTGCTCGATCTTCTTCCGCAACAAACGGTGGAAGCATTGGAAAATATTAACCAGATCACCATCCGGAGAATCTACAATCATGAAACCGTGGTGAAGATCGAGTTGGCCGGATATGAGGTAATGAGGGCCCTGCTGGAAGAATTCATTCCTGCTATGCTTTCGATTAAACATACACACAAACAGAAAAAGATACTGCAGCTTCTCCCTGCGCAGTTTTCTGTTTCTGCCGATGCTTCGCCTTATCAGAAAGCCTTATCGGTGGTCGACTTTATTTCGGGTATGACGGATCTTTATGCCATGGAACTGTACAAGAACCTGCGGGGAATCAGCCTGCCTGTACACGCGGGCTAGGCCTAGGCGCTGCGGCCGCGGATAAGGGAAAGCAGAAAAAGAACGATAAAAATAAAGAACAGTACCTTGGCGATACCGGCGGCGGATTCGGATATTCCACCGAACCCGAAGATTCCGGCTATTATGGCAACAACCAGAAAGATGATGGTCCAACGTAACATAGTTGATGGTTTTGTTCAGAAGACCACATAAAAAACGGTGCCAGCATCATAGGTCATAGTGCTTTCTCCCGAGATGCGATTACCGCGCGTATTTGTCCGTAACCCACTTCCTCGGGCAACCGGCTTTTGATTTCGGTAAGTTTAAGTCCTTCCTCGCTCTGATTCAGAACGTTTTCTATCTTTTCGATGATATCTGCGCTTATCCATTCTTCTACTTTCAGCTCGCCCTGACCAATGGCTTTTGCCAAATGTCCCTGAATGGTGGAAAAAGCCAGTCTCCGCTTTTCCGCGATTTCTTCCAGCGGTACACCCTCCCGGAATAGCACCAGGGTTTCGCGCCAGCTGGCTTCTTTCGATGCCCCCGTACCGGACCCGTCTGCTGCAGCACGTTTTTGGGTGGCCCGGCCGCCTCTTTTTCCTCCGATGCTTTTCACTCCACTTACCGTTTCCACCTCCGTCACCGGTGTCGGTGCCTGCAGCGTCTGCATCAGGGCCCCAAAATCCATATTCAGCGATGCGGCTATTCTTCCGACCTTTTCCATGCGTACGGCAAACCGCTCAGCTTCCAACAGGAGTTTATCCACCGCCTTTTTCAGTTTTCTCGGAGAAGCTTTAATCTCTTCCGAATCCCTGAGGCGCGACTGCAATTGTCGGATCCCGGGGAGAAAGAATCCCACCGCTGCATTCAATCTTTCCTTCAAAAAATTGAGATCGGGCTCGGGCGACAAAACAATCTGTTCTAATTGATTATTAAATTTTATAATATGTTCGTTCCACGCAAACAATTTCTCCTTTATCCACTGCATGGAAAGACCGCTTTCCTGCTCATCAACGCCGTTTCCGAACAAACCGACACCAAGTCCCGACAGCGCCAAATTAAGGCCACCAAGACCAAAACAATCGCGTAAAACGCTAACCAGATACTGCATGCGCAAGTCCTCCGCATTAAAATCGGTCGCCCGTGCCCGCGATTCCTCCATAAAAGCCGCCACTTCTTCATTAACCTGGAATCCGGTGGGGTTGATCGTTGATTTCAGCACGAGTCCGTCCAAACTGGTCAGTCGGCTCAATGCCACATACACCTGTCCCGGCGCAAAGGCGTTCCCCGCATCCACCACCGCCTTCTGAAAGGTCAGCCCCTGACTCTTGTGGATGGTAATTGCCCAGGCTAGTCGTACAGGATATTGGGTGAGTGTTCCCAATTCTTCCTCCTCAATCTCGTCCTTCTGTGCGTTGTACCGGTAGCGGATATTCCGCCAGGTTTCGCGTTCCAGATCCATTCTTTTGTTTTCCGGCAGCAGTTCTACTTCAATCCTTTCCTCATCGATATGGGTTACCGTAGCCAGTTTGCCGTTGTAGTACCGACGAAATTCTCCCTTGTCGTTACGGATAAACATGATCTGTGCGCCAACTTTCAGCTTCAGTTCAATTTCGGCCGGCGACCATTTTTCATTGAAGTCTCCGGTGATATCGGCCTCAATGCTCCAGCATTTGCCGGGCAGGCGAGCCAATTCCTGTTCGTTAACGGCATCTGCCCGGTGGTTGTGTGTGGTCAATACGATATAATGATCGTCCTGCGATGGAACGAAATCCGGATCGTAGTACCGGTGCAGTGATTCCAGATCATCCTGTTCCACTTCATTGTTCCGGATCTTATTCAGCAGATTCAGAAATTCGGGATCCGATTGTCGATAGATTTTTGTCAGTTCCACCGTGGGCAGGGGTGTTTCCGACAGAACCTTCGACTGAAAAAAGAAGGGGCCTTCGTAAAAAGGATCGAGCAGCCGTTTATCCTGATCCCGCAACACCGGTGGCAATTGGTAAAGGTCGCCGATAAACAGCACCTGCACTCCACCAAAGGGAAGACGCATTTTGTTTCTCGTATGTCGTAATACCAAATCAATAGCGTCCACTGTGTCGCAGCGAAGCATCGACACTTCGTCGATCACCAGCAGCTCCAGTTCCTGAATAATCTGCTTTTTGGTATCGGTCAGTTTCAAATCTTTCAGCAGACGCGAGGGCGTAAACACTTCCGTTTCCGTTTCAAACGAAAAGAAGCGGTCGACCGGAACAAAAGGGCCCAGGGGCAACTGAAAAAAGGAGTGGATAGTAACCCCTCCGGCATTGATGGCGGCGATACCCGTGGGCGCAACAACGGCCAGTTTTTTCGGACAGTTGTTTCGCAAGCTATGCAAAAACGTGGTCTTTCCCGTTCCTGCTTTTCCCGTCAGAAAAAAAGACTGGCTGGTTTGGCAGGCGAGAAGCATTGCCCTTTCAAAACTGCTCACAGAATCTCTGGTATCCGCTGAAATCATATCAGCAAGTTAGTGAGGATAAACGACACCATCAACGGGAAAAAAACGGATTTTTCTATCGGCTGTTCACGTCAAAATAACCGCTGCGTATGGCAAAGAGCACCAAACCCACCCGGCTGCTCACGCCTGTTTTTTCATAAATCGAATCGCGGAAGCTATCCACCGTCCGCGGGGAAAGATTCATGGCTTCCGCAATTTCCCGGTGCGTTCTCTCCGAGCAGGCCAGGCTAACGTAGGTGATTTCCCTTTCGGTAAGATGAATGTATTTTTTGTCGTTGTTTCCGTCTCCGGGATTATCCGAGAGATACTGAAAAACCTTATTCAGCGCGAGATTGTTGAAAAAATAGTCCCCCTTTCTCAATTGATCCAATGCCTGCTTTACCACCGCCGGTTTGCTGTCTTTCAGGATATATCCCCGTGCACCTGCCTTCAGCATTCGGATTACGGCATTGTCGTTGTCGAGCATGGTGAGCACCAACACTTTGGTATCGGGTAAATTGGACCGGATCCACTCGGCAGTCTGGTATCCGTTCATCCCGGGCATGGTGATATCGAGCAAAACAATGTCGGGGTGATGGGGCGGTTTGAGTTGGCGGATAAAATCTTCCCCGTTGTCGGCTTCAAAAAGCACCTTGTAGCCGTCAAACTGATTGACGAGGTTAGCCAATCCGTTCCGGAGCAGGATATGATCGTCGACAAGCGCGATAAAGCAGGTATCGTTGTTCATGAATGGTGGTGTTGAACGTCAATCAGAACCGTAGTTCCTTTATTTTCTGCAGATACGAATTGAATCCTGGCGCCGATCAGGGCTGCTCTTTTCAGAATGTTGCGAATACCTATTCCACGAAAATTGGGGTTGTTCAGCATCGACGGATCGAAGCCCCGTCCGTCATCGGAAATTAGAATACTGAACCACCCGTCGAAACCCGAAAGCATTACGGAGATTTTTCCGGCACCGGCATGCTTTACAATATTATTGATTATTTCCTGAATCATTCGGAGCAGGATGATCGATTTTTCGTCGCTCAGCGCTGTTTCACCGCATTCGTCAACAAAGCTGGTGCTGTATTTGCCGGATTCTTGCAGATAATTCAGCATCTTTTCGATTGAGGCGGAAAATCCTGTTTCTACCAGGTGTCTGGGATTCAGGTTATGACTGAGGACGCGCAGATCGTTTAAGGCTTTGCCGAGAAGCTCGTCGGCCTCATTCAGCTTATCCTTATCGCTGCTGTTGTTGATGGTGTTGAGATGAAGACGGGCCAGGCTCAAGGTTTGGCCGATGTTATCGTGAATTTCTTCGCTGACGAGTGTGAGTGTTTGTTCCTGTATTTCAAGCTGCGACTGCATCAGGGCTTTCTCAAAATTCAGCTGAAGTTCATTCTTTTCTTTTAGATGCAGCACTTTTCTTTTATTCGATTGAACAAAAAGAAGGAAAAAGAATAAGAGAATGAGCATTAACGACGCTGAGCCAATGAAGATAAACCAGATGAGTGGGAAATTGAGCGATAACAGCATACAATGCCGGTTGAGATCAATACGAATTTAATAACATTTGCGATCTGCTGTATCTTCCAGATAAGCGCCAGTTCCTGCTTATCGAACCACTCACTGTTCTTATAGCCTGCCACCACCAGAATGGATACGACACTGTAAAATAAGAACCCGCTCACAATCCAGAAAGAGGGCAGCTTGGGAAATTTCAGGATCTCATCATCCTGCGTGAGTTTGATGAAATAGCGGAAACAGTAGATGCTGATAATGATATTCAGTATGGCGTTGGCGTTGCTGTTGAATTGCGACCGGTAGTCTTCCCAGGCAAACATATTGATCAGGGCATAGGCGAGAAAGGCGGGGATGACCACCAGGGTGGAGCGGCTTCCGCGTGGCGACATTCGGTTAAGCATAAGCGGTACCACGCAGGCGTCCAGAAGGGTGGCTATATGATAGATATGGGTATTGCGGATATACTGATCGGCGAGATGGTTGCTATAACCCATCAGTATAGCCGAAATGAAAAGATTAGCCAGCAGCAGGCCGAAACCTGTCTGCTGGCATTTCATGACATAGCATGCCAACAGCAGAATTGCCGCGAAAATGGGGGAAATGGTATCGGAGTAGTTCCACAGTATGCTTGTCATGAATTCGGTATCAGGGCTCATTTAACGGATTTGGCGGCGCACATTCATGCGGGCAGGGACGTTGATTGCCGATATTATCGGGATCCGGTGGGGGCGGCGGATCATCACCCGAGTCGGCGGTTGCGTTGACATTGGGATCGGGCGTAATATAGTCCTCGTACACTTCAATGCCGTTTTCAACAATCTTCTTCGCCGCTACCGGAACCAGACGGATTAATCGTTCACCATCAATGGTTTCCTGACCAATATAAATCCGGATGCCGTCGAGTTCCTCGCCGTTTTGGGAAAGTAACTCATCGATTGACTCCCTCGTGATCAGGTAGGATTTTGTTTTTAGCTCCTCTGCAACCGACAGGGCATTCAGGTAGTTCCTATACTCCTGTGTCTGCTGGATGGCCACAGGCCATGGGGTTCTGGGCATAGTTAAAGGTTTTGGGGTCGGTTCCAAATTAGACTATGGAATGCCCAAATCAGTCAGGCTGAAAACATATTTGGGGAATTCGATATTAATAATCAAAGGGAAGTCAATCGAAAATCAAAAAAATCGCGTGTTTTTACGCAATACCCTATCCGTTGTTTAGCGGATACAAAATCCGGTGGTTTAACCGATGTTCCGGGCCTGGAAACTTAAGGAACTTTGCAGGGTATCAAACACCAATAATCATTAAACCCTAAGCTATCCCGTGAATCGCAGAATCCGTGGTCGGGAAAACTTCGAGCATATGTGACGGCACATGTGCTTTTTTGTTGGGCATTGCTTAGCTTGCGCCAAATTCATTTACCGATGCAGGAATTGCCGCCGATGGGAGATCCCGAACTGCTCCGTACACTTGTGATCATGAAAATGCCGTTTGGGAAGTATAAGGACCAGCTGATCTGCAATCTTCCCGAGTCTTATCTGGTATGGTTCAAAAAAAAGGGCTTTCCTAAGGGAAAGCTGGGCATCCTGCTGCAAACCATGTATGAAATCCGGCTCAACGGGCTGGAGTATCTGCTGATTCCGCTGCGCAAAGGGCAGGTGTAGTCGTCTAATTGCCGCGTTTGATGGAATGGATTTTTATCTGGGGGTCGAATTGCTGATTGTTTTCCGGCAACCCGTATATCTTACGCAGAACCGGCCATCCTTCCACCACCTTGCCGAAAGCCGCATAGCCCTGTCCATCGGGGTTATTGATTCCCCCATAATCGAATCCCGGCTGGTCGTCCATGCAGATAAAGAATTCGCTGTTGGCCGTGCCCGGTGCCGTACGGGCCAGAGATATCGTTCCTGCTTCGTGAAGAATGCCCGTGGTTTGTGTTGACTCGTGGGGAACGGGGTCCAGCTGTTGATTTTTTTTGTAGTTGCTGTGCCAGATTCCACCCTGGATCAGATAGGATTTCGGCGTTCCGGAAACCTGATTGTCGTCGCGCAAAACCCGGTAGAATGTAGAATTCTTATAAAGTCCCGAATCAACGTATGACAAAAAGCTTTTTGTCGTGATGGGCGCTCTCTCCGTATACAACTCAACGGTAATATCGCCGTATTCCGTGTCGATGATCACAACGGGATTGTCGTATTTCTTTTTTTGTTCGCAACCCACGAGGCAGAAGACAGAAGTAAGTATCAGAAGTATGCGGAGCATTTGTTATCGTTTTCTTCCGTAAAGCTAGTAAACCGGGTCAAATTCCCGCCGGTAATTATGGAGATAGCGGAGATTGCATCATCGGGGAAAGCGAACTGCGCGATGAAAATTGTAAACCGGATCTCTTTTGCGGTAATTACAGCATCCTTTCACTGTCGCGGAGCTCCCGCTCCGTGACTATTTTATCTAACCCGCACCATCTCCCTGATCAACATCCGTTGCGTCACTCAATTCACCGTTCTGGAATCCTATTTAATAAAAAGAGGCCGCCAATGAGCGGCCCCTGATTTAGAACTGCGTAGAAAAAAACGATTGCCTGCTTACAGAATGACAGATGGTATATCTGAAAATGCAATTATCATCAACGAACCGCCAAGGGTTGCTATCAGTCCTCGAGAGTGCTGATATCCATCGTCGGCAAAGGCAGGTTCATAGCCTTAATTTCTGCCTTGCACGCATCCACCATTTCCTGGGTCATCTCATATTTATAGTTTCCGTAGTCGTTGAATTCAAACGAGCCCACATAGAAGAACCCGTATTTATCAAAAAAATCCGTCAGGTCGGTTTGGCTTACCCGGCAGGCGGTTTTCACAAAGTTCAGCTGATGCGGAGCGGGGTTGCTTCCTCGGGAACCCCAGCCACCCGATCCGGCACCCCGGGCTTCGCCCTGCCGACGGAAGGCTTCGAAGAGGTCGGGATAGAAATCGGACTTCCCGATTTTGGTAAAATACAGATGCAGCTGCCAGAAGGGCACCAGGCGGTTGAATACATCGCGGTCCTGCAGGTAGCAGATATTACGTGCGATGATGCTGTCTTTCGATTTTTGGTAATTCTTTTGTTCCGAAATCCGACTTTTGTTGCCGTAGGAAGTGGTTACGTACAAAGAGAAGATATTGTTGCTCACTTCACCCAAACCGCCCCAGTTAAAGGCCGGCCGAACCTGATGAACGTGGCCCACTTCATGACTGAAGCCCCAGCAGGGATCGCCTTTGATGACACGGGAAGGATCCACCACCATGGGCATGGCATTTCCGGGGGTGGTGCCCATGTAGGCTACACCGTCACCATCGCGGAACATATAGTAGTTGTAGTTAACGCGCGCCAGGATGCGGTTTTTGGGAACATGGTTGTATTTGATCAGCCCCAGGATCCGATGTTGTCGATACACCATGGAATCGTAGTTGCTGATCAGTTCCACACCGCGGCCGTACGCATATTTTTTGCAGTCGGCAACGGGGTAGGCAATTTGGATATGACGACCCCTTGCATCGAGAATGGGATAAACCGCGTTGTCGATCAGGGCGTTCCAGTCGGCATCGTTGTTTTTGGTAATGTCGAAGTAGCCGTTCACTTTGGCGCCGATAAAATGTACGGTAACGGGCGACTCCTTTTCCGGAGCGTCGGAATAATAATCGATATAGGCCAGCCCGTCGTAATCTTTCAGGTCGATGATATTGATTCCGTTTTTAAGTGGGAAACGTTGTTTTTTGATGCCCCAGCCCGCGGGATCTTTTGTGGGGTCGATGCCTTCCGGAGCTCGGCGGTTCCAGTTGGGAACGATCAGTCCGATTTCCTTTCCTTCACCGATTCCTTCTACCAGCACGATATTTTTTCCGATGGGAAGGTAAACGCCGGTCATGTTTTCGTACTTGCTGTAGCCATCGCCGATCATCAATTGTTTACCGAGCGTGGTCGGTTTGAGATAGGCTTTATAGGTGGCCAGACGAAAATTGGTATTGTAGGAGTTGGCCAGCATTTGCTCCGCGGCCTGTTTGATGGCGGGCGACTGGATTTTGCTGATGTCTTTTTTCTTCACCTTTTTCTTCAGGCTGGTTGCCAGCGGATCGGCAAAGATGGCCAGGTCTTTTTTCACCAGAGCGATTTCTTCGGGCGACTGTGCCAGCACCGACGACACGATGAAAAGCAGGAAGGCGGGGAATACGAATTTCAGTTTCATTTGACAGTTTTATCGGTTGGAGAAACCAAATTAGCAAGAATACACATCCGATTTCAGGTCAAACGGTTGCGTGAATTTCGGCGCGGCATCCGATATCCACCCGCTTTCCGATCACGATTATTCGGTAACTTTCCGCCATGAGAGCCGGAACATTCCTGAAAGCGACATCCTCACTCCGTGGCGATTTTTTTGAGGACGCCCTCATTTTTATTGCCGAGGTGAAGGCCGATGGTGTATTGGGATTTGTGGTAAACCGGAAGTTTCCGCGCCCGTTGAACGAACTGGAGGAGTTCCGGAATTCGGTTCCCTTTGAATTGTACGATGGAGGTCCGGTCGACCGCGAACATATTTTTATGCTCCACCGGAGGCCCGACCTGATTTCCGGCGGAATGCCCGTTGCCGATGGTATTTATTATGCCGGTGATTTCGGTGCCGCAGTAAGCTATATCAACAGCGGAGCGATCATCGGGTCCGATATCAAGCTCTTCATTGGTTACTGCGGGTGGGATGCCGGCGAGCTGGAAGCCGAGATGGCGGAGGGGAGCTGGGAATTGTTGGAAGAGGGGGACGTTTTCGCACAGGGCCTATCTTAAAAGATACGAAAAAAAGCCGAGGTTTGCAAGGCGGCTCAGATCCTCTTGATATTCAATTGTTCTGTTTAACTTAGGATATGCCAACACTTCCACACTATAAGGTTGTAGCTGCGATCATTGAATATGGCGGAAAATTTCTCTGCGTCCAGAAAGGGGAGAGCAGATACGCCTACCTATCGCATTGCTATGAGTTTCCCGGCGGAAAGATGGAGCCGGGCGAAACCCCCGGTCAGGCATTGGTGCGCGAGATCCGTGAAGAGCTTGATCTTGATATTGTGGTGTTGGAACCGCTGAGTCCCGTCCATCATGAATACCCTGAATTTTCGATTGAGTTGATTCCCTTTCTGTGCCGAACCGGTTCCCCTACAATAACCCTGCGGGAGCATATTGACTACATGTGGTTGAGTGTCGATGAGCTGCATAGCCTTAACTGGGCAGCAGCGGATGTTCCGGTGGTGAGGGAGCTGGAGGGGAGGTATTGAGCTAAGACTAAATGGGGAACAATTGAGCCTGATCGTTAGGGCAGTGTTTTTGTCTCTCCTTTACCAAATTGATAAAGTCCTTCACGGAAATCAGATCGGAACGTTGTGCCTCGGTATACGTTTCAAATAAAGGAGTTGGAATAACCAATTGTACGTTATTGGCCTTCATATCTGCGGTTTGGTTTCGGCTAATTGCCGGTTCTAATGTAATCAGGTGTTTGTTGGCGATTTTCTTGTAATCTTCCCTTAGCTAGCTACATCCAAAACTAAAGAATTCCAATCATATTTGCTGTTGTTATCCTGTTGGAATGTGGGAAACTCGGAGAGTTTTCCATATTTCAACAGGAATTCTGTCGGCGTCAATTGTCCCAAAGAGGAATGTGGCCTTTCATTGTTGTACATCCATGCCCATGCTTCTGCATATTTTCTTATCTGCGGGAGGCTGTCAAACATGTAGCTGTCCAGCACATCCTGCCTGAATGTCCTGTTGAACCGTTCGATCAAACTGTTCTGTGTCGGCTTTCCCGGCTGGATAAATTCCCATTGGATGCCATTTTTCTCACACCAACCGCGCATAGCCTCGGCGACAAACTCAGGGCCGTTGTCTGACCGGATCTTCTCAGGTTTGCCTCGCCATTCCAGCAGCTTTTCTAGCTCCCGGATCACCCGCTGCGCCGGTAGGCTTGTATCTACTGTAATGGAAAGTGCTTCCCTACTGAAATCATCGATAACGTTCAGTGTACGTATTGTCTTTCCACTGGCCAGCGTGTCGTGCATGAAATCAAGGCTCCAGGTAATGTTCGGCCCGACAGGACACAGCAGTGGTGCTTTTACCCGGGCAGGAAGACGCTTCTTGCGCTTATTCCGAAGATTTAACCGCATGGCGGTGTATATTCTGTAAACACGTTTGTGGTTCCACATATATTGTAACTTTCTAAGACGGTGGTACATCATCCAGAAGCCCCATGTACGGTGCAGACTGGCCAGTTTTGAAAGCTGCTCGATGACTTCTGTGTCATCCCTGCGCTTTGCACGGTAATAAAAAACAGATGTACTGATATTAAATACGGCACAGGCCTGCCGTAGGCTCATCCCAAAATCTTCACGGGCATAACCTACAAGCTCACGCTTTTCGGCAGGCCCTAAAGCTTTTTTTCGATAACGTCTTTTAGCACGGTAATCTGAAGGGGCTGCTCGGCAACGATCTTTTTATACTGTGCCAGCTCCTTTTCCATTTCCCTGAGTTGCTTGAGCTGAGATACTTCCATACCTGAGTATTTGCTCTTCCATGAATAGAATGTCCCTTGGCTAATACCATGTTCCCGGCAAATATCGGAAACCGATTGTCCCGACTCCTGCTGTGATAAAATCTTGATGATCTGCGATTCGCTGAACTTACTTTTTTTCATTGTCCCTAAATTATAAAACTACGTTAATAATCGTAGCTAATTTTAGGGAAGATTACACCGGCTTATTACGCCAATTCCTCGTCCCTGCGCGTTTTCCCCCCGTCATTGCGAGCCGAAGGCGAAGCAATCCAGGAAAAGAACAGAACTGAACTTGCTGAAGTAGAGGGCACGGAGCAGGAGCTCCGCGCCAGATGGTTGAATGGGCTTTGCACGCAAAGTGTGTTCAACGGTTGGGCTTGGCTAATTACGGGCACTCCTTTATCCCAGCGCGTTCTTCCTCCCCGTCATTGCGAGCTGAAGGCGAAGCAATCCAGGAAAAGAACAGAACTGAACTTGCCGAAGTAGGGGCACGGAGCAGGAGTTCCGCGCCAGTGTGGCTTCATCGCGCCGTTTCTTTTCTATGCACGCTCGTCTATTCGTCGCTACGAGCCCTTTTCTTTCTGGATTACTTCGGGCAAGGCTCTTGCAATGACGCCCCGGCTTATTACGCCAATTCCTCGTCCCTGCGCGTTCTCCCTCTCCGTCATTGCGAGCCGAAGGCGAAGCAATCCAGGAAAAGAACAGAAATGAACTTGCCGAAGTAGGGGCACGGAGCAGGAGCTCCGCGCCAGACGGTAATCCAAAAAACACGGAAGATTACTACTTACCGAACTCTCTATACCCAAACATCCTGCAAATCCTCAAATCTCGCGAATCAAGGTGCAGACAAGTGCCCACCGAGGAGGAGCTATTCAATACATTTTCGTATAAAAGAAAAAGGCTTCGAGGTATAAACCTTAAAGCCTTTTTTTCGTGGTGTGGGCCGGGATCGAACCGGCGACACAAGGATTTTCAGTCCTTTGCTCTACCAACTGAGCTACCGCACCATCCTCAGTTCTTTCGGAACGGGTGGCAAAGATAGGATTTATGCCGACACAGCAAAATAATTTTGAGAAATTATTTTTTCTTTTGTTGAAATCCAATGGTTTAAACACCGGATTCCCGCTTTTTCGACATCTCCTCCCTCCCCGCATCGAAGAACGGGTATACTCCAGGTTTTTTGGAAATTCCAGAAAACCTGGCAAAAATTCCAGGAAATCTGGCGTCAACTCCAAAAAACTGGAATTACATGCCGTATTGGGCCAAAAACTTGATCCGCATGATCTTCAGCTGCTCCCAGGTATAATTCCCCTCGCTGAGCTCTTCCTGCGCAACCTGCAGACTGGAGGTTTCACATCCCTTGAAATAATCCAAAATCTCCTCCTGCTCGTACTCGTCCAGCATCTCATCAATCGCATAGTCCAGATTCAGGCGGGTACCACTGGCAGCGATGGTCTCCATCTCCTCCAACAGGGCATCCAGCCGGAGCTCCTTGTTCTTGGCAATGGTTTCCAGCGGAATCTTCTTATCGGTCTGCTGAATGATGTAAACCTTGAGGCCGCTTTTGTTCACCACGCTCTTCATCACAAAATCGTCGGGCTTGATGATATCGTTCTCCTCTACATAATTCCGGATCATCTCGAGGAAGGGCTTGCCATACCGCAATGCCTTACCCTTGCTCACACCCTGACATTTCTCCAGTTCCTCCATGGTGGTGGGGTACATGGTGGCCATATCCTGCAGCGAGGTCTCCAGGAAGATGACAAAAGGAGGCAGCGATTTTTTCTTCGCTTCCTTCTGGCGGAGTTCCTTCAGCATCTCGAACAGCTTCTCGTCGGTAGCCGCCGTTCCACCCCCGTCGCTTCCGCCGGTTTCGTCGTCGTCGGCATTGGCGTCCTCAAACAGGTTGTTGAGCACGATTTTGAAGGAGGTAGGTTTTTTGAGGAATTTCTGTCCCTTCGCGGTGATCTTCAGCACGCCGTACTCTTCAATATCTTTCTGCAGCAGACCTTCCAGCAGCATCTGGCGGATCAGGGAGTTCCAGTAGTGATCGGGCTGATCCTTTCCGGAACCGAAAACTTCCATCTGCTCATGGCGATACATCAGGATTTGTGGGGTGGCGGAGCCGGTAAGTATGCTCACCATGTAGTCGGTTACAAATCGTTCTTCCAGGGCGGCGATGGCTTTGAGCACTTTAACCGCACCGTCCCTGGCCTCGGTTCTTTCTTTCGGGTTCAGGCAGTTGTCGCAGTTGCCGCAGCTCTTCTCGTCGTTATACTCTTCCCCGAAATAGCTGAGCAGGATTTTCCGGCGGCAAACTCCGCTTTCGGCGTAGGCCACGGTTTCGTTGATCAGCTGGGCGCCCACCTCGCGTTCGCTGAGCGGCTTATCGCGCATGAGGTGCTCCAGTTTGGCAACGTCTTTATGGGAATAGTAGAGGATACATTTTCCTTCCAATCCATCACGGCCGGCACGCCCGGTTTCCTGGTAATAGTTTTCGATGGATTTGGGAATATTGAAGTGGATCACAAAACGCACATCGGGCTTGTCGATTCCCATACCGAAGGCGATTGTGGCCACAATCACCTGAATATCTTCGTTGAGGAACTGGTCCTGGCGTTCTGCCCGCAGTTTGCTGTCGAGCCCCGCGTGGTAGGCTGCTGCCTTGATGCCGTTGGCCATGAGCATGTCGGCCAGCTCTTCGGTGGTTTTACGGTTCAGCGTGTAGATGATGCCGCTTTTTCCCTTGTTTTGGAGGATAAAACGGACAATACTACGTAGGGTTTGGTCCTTCTTAATCTTGGGCTGAATCTCATAGTAGAGGTTGGCCCGGTTAAAGGAGGAGATAAATATGTTGGGTTCGCGCAGGCCCAGGTTTTTTACGATATCGCTCTGCACTTTCGGGGTAGCGGTAGCGGTAAGGGCAATGACGGGGATGTCGGGGTTGATCATATCCATCATTTCCCGGAGTCGGCGGTATTCCGGTCGGAAATCGTGTCCCCATTCCGAAATACAGTGTGCTTCGTCCACTGCAAAAAAGGAGATCTGCAATTCGCGGAAGAATTCCAGGTTCTCAGCTTTTGTGAGGGTTTCCGGAGCCACATAGAGCATTTTGGTTTTACCCGAGCTGAGATCGTCTTTAACGGAACGGATTTCTTTTTTCGACAGGGTAGAGTTCAGAAAATGCGCGATATCGTCTTTGCTGCTGTAACTACGTACCAGGTCGACCTGGTTTTTCATCAGGGCGATAAGGGGGGATACGATGATGGCCACCCCATCGAGCATCATGGCGGGCAGCTGGTAGCAGAGACTTTTACCGCCGCCGGTTGGCATAATAACAAAAGTGTCTTTTCCTGAAAGAAGAGACTCGATAATTTCCTCCTGTCTTCCCTTAAATTTATCGAAACCAAAAAATTCCTGAAGGCGGGTAGTGAGTTCGCTGTTTGATTTTTTGGTTGCGGACTTTTTGGCGGGTGTTTTTTTTGTTGCGGTTGCCATTGACGTTAATTTTCCATCGCTCGTCTATACTGTATCACAGTCAACGAATATTTTAAATATAAGGAATTTCCGGGACAGATAAAGTTCTGGAAGAAAATGCTCTCTTATTAGCAGTTCGTTCATTGGTTTATCCTTCTCATATTGAGGATAAGGGCTATTTGAAAAGGTTGGCGAAGTTAAGAATTTATTATCGCATTGAATGGCACTTATGGGAAGTTTCATGGATGATTTTACTTGCCAAACCGAAATCCTATCTTTGCCGATTCAAACGCTAAAACTATGGATATCAGGGCCACCGCTGAGCGCACGATAGATCTGGAAGCCGCTTCCGTATCGGGATTGAAAAAATATATCGATGCTGATTTTGTACGGGTTGTGGAACTTATCCATGGTCTGAACGGCCGCTTTGTGGTGAGCGGTATCGGTAAAAGCGCCATCATCGGTCAGAAAATCGTAGCCACCCTTAACTCAACGGGTACGCCGGCCCTCTTTATGCATGCAGCCGATGCCATCCACGGCGATCTGGGAATGATCCAACCAACGGATGTGGTTATGATCATCAGCCGAAGCGGGGAGAGTCCCGAAATCAAGGTCCTGATTCCTCTCATCAGAAATTTCGGAAACAAACTGATTGGTATGGTGGGCAATCTGGGATCCTTCCTGGCCCGTAATGTCGACTATATCCTGAATACAACGGTTTCTCAGGAAGCCTGCCCGAATAACCTGGCTCCAACCTCGAGTACAACGGCCCAATTGGTGATGGGCGATGCCCTGGCCGTTTGCCTGATGGAGAAAAAAGGCTTTACCGGCGAGGATTTTGCCAAATACCATCCCGGTGGTATGCTCGGAAAGCAGCTCTACCTGCGGGTCGGCGATCTTTCGGTGCAGAATGAAAAACCTGCCGTAAGTCCGGACGCCAACCTGAAATCGGTGATTATGGAGATCTCCGGTAAAAGGCTGGGGGCTACAGCCGTTCTGAATCCCGAAGGTGTAATTGAAGGCATCATTACCGATGGCGACGTTCGCCGGATGCTGGAAAAAGACGTGGTGCTGACGGAGGTTCGTGCTAAGGATATCGCCAGCCGTAATCCCAAGCAGATCGAAGCCGGAGCCCTGGCCGTGGACGCTCTCGTGCTGATGCGTAAACATAATATCAATCAACTTCTGGTGACCGACAACGGCCAATATGCGGGTGTTTTGCATATTCATGACCTCCTAAAAGAAGGATTAATCTGATTTCTTGATTACATTTACCGGAATTTAGGAATGCACGTAAAGCAAAATACAAGGTCCAATGAACAAACATCAGTACGTAGCGATAATGGCCGGTGGAATCGGGAGCAGGTTCTGGCCCATGAGCAGAACAGGCTACCCCAAACAATTCCTCGACATTCTCAATACAGGACGAACCCTTATTCAGTCAACCTACGACCGTTTTCTCAAGTTTATCCCCCGGGAAAATATTTTCGTTGTCACCGCCAGGGAATATGTTGATATCGTTAAAGAACAGCTCCCTGAACTGGAACCCGATAATATTCTGGCTGAACCCTTCCGGAAAAATACCGCCCCCTGTATCGCCTACATCTCCTACAAACTTCTTGCCCTCGATCCGGAAGCCACATTGATCTGCGCACCCGCCGATCACCTGATTCTGGATACCGATGGTTTTATCAACGTTTGCCGTGAAGCACAGGATTTCGTCAGCAATCACAGCGCGCTGGTTACCCTGGGTATCAAGCCCACCCATCCCAATACCGGTTACGGCTACATTCAGTACGAAACCGGAAAAATCAAGGATGATGTGTATAAGGTGAAAACCTTTACCGAAAAACCCAATCTGGAACTGGCCAAAACCTTCCTCCAAAGCGGCGACTTCCTCTGGAACGCGGGCATTTTCGTTTGGATGGTGAAAAATCTGGTCGAAGCTTTCGAACAGCACCTTCCGGAAATGCACGATGTTTTCTATCCCGAAAAGGAAAATCTGACCGGTGCCGATGAGGTGGCCGCCATTGAAAGAATATATCCGCAGTGTACCAATATCTCCATCGACTACGGTATTATGGAGAAGGCTTCCAACGTGTACGTGATTCCTTCTTCCTTCGGATGGAGCGATCTGGGGACCTGGGCCAGCGCCTACGATAATCTGGAAAAGGATTATCTGAGCAATGCCCTGGTGGGCGAAAACATCATGGTCGTTGACGCAGCCCGCTGTATGGTTCACGCACCGGATAATAAACTCCTCGTACTTCAGGGCCTCGACGATTTCATCGTTGTGGATACGGAAGACGTGCTGCTGATCTGCAAAAAAGACAAGGAACAGGAAATCAAGGACTACGTTGCCGAAGTGAAGAAAAACAAAGGCGACCGATTCCTATAATAAACTGTTTTAATATTAACAGAACCCTAACTAAGTTCTGAACTAGATTTGGTGGAGGTTCAAACAGCTTCCACCATTTTTTAATTGGAACACCAGATTCCATATTACGCGAGTATTGATGTGGCTTTTCATCGGAATGCGCGGATTGAAGACGCCAAACCGCATTTCGAACTTTTTCGTATGGATCGTTATCCTGAAGAAGAAGTTCCGGAGGTTAAACCTTTCCGTCTGAATGCCTATGTGGTGGGATTTATCACCGACGGCGAGGCCGAGCTGACCATCAACTCCAAAAAGTTTCAGTTGAAACCCGGGTCCCTGTATTTTTCTTCGCCCTGGGATATCCGTGCATACAACAATATGCGGAACTGGAAGGGTTATGTGCTGTTTTTCACCCCCGATTACCTGACGCAATTCCGGTTCACGGAAAACAGTTTGAGCGATATGGTTTTTTTCCAGCCCGATGCAGGCGTCGTTTTACACCTGCCGGAAAACAGAATCGCCCAGCTCAACCATTGGTTTAACGAAATGTCGGCCCTGCTGGAAAGCGATCAGCCGGAAAAACTCAAGATCCTTTTTCATTACGTACATATCCTGCTTTACCGCTGCAAAGAGATATATGCAGAAGTAGGAGGTAGCAGTTTTGAACCAGTAAAATCAACAGTTTCCGCCATGTTTCTGGAACAGCTGAACCGGTTTTTTATTTCCCTGTCGGAGCGGAAGGCGGATTTTCAGATTACGGTTCAGCATATTGCCGAAGCGCTTCACCTGAATGCCCACTACCTCAGCGACCTGGTAAAAAAACAGACGGGCAAAACAGCTACCCAGATCATTCGCGAACGTTATGTTCAGGAGGCCAAAACCCTGCTGCGCAATACGAAAATGTCTGTTTCCGAAATCGCCTATTACCTGCACTTCAAAGACACTTCCAATTTCTCCAAGTTCTTTAAGAACATTGCCGGATACACGCCCCGGGAATTTAAGGAAGGAGGCCATGTGAAAGAGTAAAAAATACCGGAGCTTCTGCACCAAATACCGGAGCAAGTGGAGGGGGTTGGGTAACTTTAAAGATATAGTGAAAACTATTCGGGTTATCCCTGGCTAAACATTACTTTCTTCAGTTTCAGGGTGGGTTCGTTATAAACGGAGTCTTTGCGGACTCCGTTTTTTCTTTCATTGCCTTATGTTTGCCGTGAAATTGATTTCATGCAGATCCAATCGAAATTGCCATCCATCGGAACCAATATTTTTTCCGTAATGAGTGCCCTTGCCGTTAAGCACAATGCGGTTAACCTGGGTCAGGGTTTTCCGGATTTTCCCATGAGCGGGGAGCTGATCGGACTGGTGGAAAAGGCCATGCGCGACGGCATGAATCAATATACACCCATGGCGGGTTCTCCCGAACTGCGCTTAGCCCTTGCCGTTAAGGTGTACCATCTGTACAATACCCGGGTGGACCCGGAAACCATGATCACGATTACACCCGGCGCAACCTATGCCATCTTTACGGCATTTACCACGGTGCTGCGGCCCGGCGACGAAGTCATTGTTTTCCAGCCCTGTTACGACAGCTACGTCCCGAATATCCTGACCAACGGCGCTGTTCCGGTTCCGGTAAATCTCTCTTTTCCCGACTACAGCATCAACTGGGATGAGGTAAGAAAAAAGCTGACGCCACGTACCCGGATGATTGTTCTGAACTCACCCCATAATCCAACCGGAGCAACGCTTACGGAAGAAGATATGCAGCAGCTCCGTGACATCGTGAAAGGAACGGATATGCTCATTCTTTCGGATGAAGTATATGAGCACCTGGTTTTTGACGGGGCAGCCCATCAGTCTATGCTAAAGTATCCCGATTTGCTTGAACGGGCTTTTGTTTGTTTTTCGTTCGGGAAGGTTTTTCATTGTACCGGATGGAAGCTGGGTTACTGTATTTCATCACCTTCCCTGATGGCCGAATTTCGAAAGGTCCATCAGTTCAATGCCTTCAGCACCTTTAGCCCCGCACAACCGGCTATTGCCCGCTACCTCGGCAATCCGGAAACCTATACCAAACTGGCCGGTTTCATGCAGCAGAAGCGGGACATGTTTGCCGGGCTGATGGAACAGACACGGTTCCGCGCATTGGCTTGCAGGGGAAGTTATTTCCGGTGTTATTCTTATGAAGCCATCAGCGACGAGCCCGATCTGCAGTTTGCCGAACGCATTACAAAAGAAGTAGGTGTGGCGGCCATACCACTTTCAGCTTTTTATCTGGATGGAACCGATAACCGGGTTGTCCGATTCTGTTTTGCGAAGTCGGAAGAGATGCTGCTTACCGCTGCCGAACGTCTGAAGCGTCTTTAGTCCCGTATTGCCTGCCAATTCATCCCGACTATTTACCGTTTATCCCAAATTGACGAGTCGTCCCAAAGCGTAGTCAATCTTTATTTTATTGATAATCAATGCTTTATATTTAACCGAATAGTTGGGATAAAAAATTACCTGTAAAAATATGGTACTATGTGTTGCATAGTACTGGAATTTGTCTATTTTTGTGTCAGAATAGCCCGGGAAAGTGTTCCCATGAAAAACAAAGCAAGGATTAAGACTGAAAGCTGTGGAGAATAGGTTGGGGAGCGGACAGGAAGCTGAAGGGGCGACGCAACGGACGTTGAGCAGCGGCCGGAAGCGGGGTCCATAAAAACTATCCGATCGGCACACAGTTTTTGGTTTTTGTCCGGACATTATTAAAACAAGGCTTATGAACATTGAAAACACCCAGAGCCAGATGCGGAAAGGAATACTGGAGTATTGTATTCTGAGCATCATACGGCGGGGGGAGGCGTATCCATCGGATATTGTTGAAGAGATGAGAGGGGCCAACATGCAGATTTTGGAAGGTACGCTTTATCCATTGCTGACAAGGCTCAAAAATGCAGAAATGCTGACCTACCGCTGGGTGGAGAGCAGCAGCGGCCCACCGCGCAAGTATTTTTCGCTCACCGAAAAGGGGTTGGCATTTTATAAGGAACTGGAAGCGACCTGGAATGAACTGGCGAATGCGGTAAACACGCTGACGTCGCGAAACAGTGCGCTTGAAAATACCTCGTCCGACGCCGTTCAATAATCTTCAACCTAAAACATGTTCACGATGAAAAAAATTATCAATATAAATCTATCGGGCCGGTTAATCCCCATCGAGGATACGGCTTATGATATCCTCAAGGGCTACATCGAGAGCCTGAAGCGCCACTTCGCGAACGAAGAGGGGCGCGATGAGATTATGGGGGATATCGAGAGCCGTATAGCCGAACTGTTTCAGGAGAAGATCAAGGCGGGTGCGCACTGCATTACCGACGAAGATGTTCAGACGGTAATGTCGTCGATTGGACGTCCGGAGGATTTGGAAGACAATGAAGAAGCCGGTACTGCTTCTGCTTCGGCGCAAACCGAAGGGGCGGGCTATGATTTCAGTTCGGTGCCCCGCAGTCGGTTGAGCCGGAACGTGGCCGACCGGATTCTCGGCGGTGTGTGTTCGGGCATCGCGCACAGCCTGCGTGTTGATCCTTCGCTGGTCCGGATTCTGTTTGCCCTCATCACCTTCGGCGGCTTTGGACTGGGCTTTCTGATTTATATCATTCTCTGGATTGTGCTTCCGAAAAGTGTTCTGGAGCCCAATATTGAAAAAAGATTGTTCCGCAATCCGGATGAGAAGGTATTGGGCGGCGTTTGCGGTGGACTTGCAGCCTATTTTAAGATGGAGGTTTGGATTCCGCGGCTGGTATTTGCTGCACCGCTGATCTTCAATATCGGCTTCAGCGTGTTTGGCGGCAGTTGGCTCTTTAATATGAATCCCGGATTTGTGTTTGGATCTCTTTCCGGCACCTTTATCCTGGCCTATATCATACTTTGGGTAGTGGTGCCGATGGCTTCCACCACTTCGGAACGTCTGCAGATGCGGGGGCAAAAGGTCGATTTGTCCAATATCAAGAATACGGTAAAGGAGGAGCTGCAATCGGTAAAGGAGAAATCAGGCAAAATTGGTGCTGATATCCGCGAAGGTGCCCACACCGCAGCAGCCCAGGGAAGAAAAATAGCCGCCGAATTCGGCCAGGCTGTACGTCCGCAGGCGAACGGTCTGGGACATGCGATCGGTGTTCTTTTCAGAGCGATATTTCTCTGTATCGCGGGTCTTATTGCCCTGGCCCTGTTTTTTATGCTGATTGCCCTGTTTGGCGTGGGCGTAGGTACGCTTCCGTTCAAGGACTATCTGCTCGAAACCTCTACACAGAATCTGCTGGCCTGGGGTACGCTGATCCTGTTCTTTGCCGTTCCGATCATCGGATTCATCCTGTGGCTGATCCGTAAGATTATGGGCGTGAAAACCCAGAACCGTTATCTGGGTTATACGTTTGCGGTTCTCTGGATTATCGGTTTGTTCTGTGCCGTTGGTTTCGGTACCGAGATGGCCAGAAGTTTCAATACCAGAGTACATGTTGACGAGGCTGTTCCCCTGAATCAGCCGGCGAACGGAAAATTGCTGGTACGGGTCGCCGACGAACGGGTTAAAGTTCACAGCAGCTGGGGATTTGGCCGCTGGATCAGCACAAGCGACGACAGTCTTCGCCTGAAAAATATCCGCCTGAAGATTTCCAAAAGTCCGGATTCCCTGTACCACATGAATATCGAACGATATAGCCGCGGTCGCAACGGACGTCAGGCAGAGTCGCTCGCATCGAAGATCCGGTATGAAGTCAAGCAGTCTGACAGCCTTCTGTTGCTGAACAATGGTTTCAGTATTCTTCGCGGAGAAGTGTACCGCGGACAGCAGTTAGAGCTGGTGATTGGTGTTCCGGTAGGAAAAAGAATTATGGTTGACCGCAGTGTTTCGAGAAGGTTCGTGCATTTTGATACGGATTGGTATGATGAAGACTGGGATAACGACGAAGATTGGGAGTCGAATGTGGAATATATCATGACGATCGGTGGATTGGAGCGGGTCGGACGAAGCGAGCGGAAAGTCGATTCAACAGATACGCCTTACCGTTACCGCCGCGCAGCCTCCCAGATGGAGGAGTTGCGTCATTCGATAGAAACCGAGAAGGAAAGGATCCGATTGGAGATTAAGGAGCGTACCAAACGCGTGGTGGAAGAGAACAAAAAAAGAATTGAAGAGCACAGGAAAATGTTGAAAAGCATCAGGGATACGGATCTTGGTTCCACAGAAACCGATGCTGAACCGGAAATCGAGGGAAAGTCGGGCGGTCGGAATGCATTCGGCAACCTTTTTTCACCCTGGGTTTCGATGATCAGCAGGATGCGATAAATCTTCGTTTCTTTTAATAGGTTGAAGTTTGAAAGAAGAAGAGGGGCCCTTTCCATGAGGAAAGGGCTTTTTTTATTCCGACATTCAGAGAATTGCGATACATTTGGTAACCCATAATTTATTACCACCACAAGACATGAAAAATGCTGTTGTAATACTGATTCGCGTTTTTCTGGGCCTGGTTTTTTTCTGTTCAGGTATGGCCCGGCTTTTCGCGGAGCACAGGTTTCCCGGTTTTGTGGGCGCCGTATGGCTGGGCGATGCATTTGAGAGCCATGGGCTTGTGTTATATATGCGTTTTATTGCATATACACAGCTGATCATCGGTTTACTGTTGCTTACGCAACGATTTGCGGCCCTGGGCACGCTGCTGCTCCTGCCCATGCTGCTGAATATTGTGATGCTCGCCGTATCTTTACGGTTAAGGGATGTATGGGGCATCAATCTGGGCCTTTTGTGTTTGAACCTGATACTCATTTTCGCGGAATACCACCGATTAAAGTTCATATTCAGCGATGAACCAAGAAAACTGGTGAAGGTGGAGGCGGAAAGGAGTTTCCCCTTTCACGATCTGGTTTTTCTCATTGGTATTTTTATGGTTCTCATCAGCCCCTTCCTTTCGCACCTGAGCGATTTTCTGGCTTATTTCATCATGGCATTGGGATTCCTGATCTGTTACGGTATCCAATATTATGAAGGTCAGTTGAAAAAATGGCTTCGGAGTGTAAACAAGAATTTTTTTGAATAAATCACATCAAATGTCTGAAACGCAGAGAACGGAAATCAGCAGCCTGGGAGAATTCGGGCTTATTGATCATCTTACCAAGAATATAGAAATCCAGCAGGCTTCTACCCTGGTAGGGGTTGGCGACGATGCGGCGGTTATCGATCATTTCGGAAAGCAGACCGTTATTACGACGGATATGCTGGTAGAGGGTATCCACTTCGATCTCATGTACACCCCTCTCAAACATTTGGGCTATAAATCGGTAATCGTAAACCTTAGTGATGTCTACGCCATGAATGCTACGCCCACACATATTACGTTGAGCCTGGCATTCAGCAACCGATTTTCGGTGGAGGCGCTGGAAGAGTTTTATGAAGGTGTTTATGCCGCCTGCGAACGCTACGGTGTGGATCTGATTGGCGGTGATACCACCTCATCCCAGAAAGGGTTTATCATCAGCGTAACGGCCATCGGTGAAGTAGCTCCGGGTCAGGCGGTTCAGCGCAGTACGGCCCGAAAGGGCGACCTGCTCTGTGTTACCGGATTTTTGGGTGGTGCGTTTCTGGGACTCACTCTTCTGGAGCGGGAAAAGAAGATCTTCCTCGAGAATCCCCAGATTCAGCCCGACCTTGAAAACCAGGACTATATTGTGGGAAGGTTGCTCAAACCCGAAGCCAGAAAAGATATTATCGAATTTTTTGCGGAGAACGATATCAAGCCCACGGCGATGATGGACGTATCGGATGGACTCAGCAGCGAAACCCTGCACATCTGCCGTCAGAGCCAACTGGGTGCGGTGATTTATGAGGACAAGATTCCGGTTCATGAGAGTGCCCGCCAGTTTGCCTATAAACTGGAACTGGATCCTACCGCCTGTGCGCTTAGCGGTGGCGAAGACTATGAATTGCTGTTCACCCTTGCACAGGAAGACTACGACAAGATTGTTCTCAACGAGCAGATCAGTGTGGTGGGCTACATGACGGAGCCGGAAAAAGGCGCTACCATCATTACCCGTGGTGGAAATCAGCATAAGCTGACTGCCCAGGGCTGGAATGCGTTTAAATAAGATCAACAAAAAATAGATTCAAGGCAGCCGATATCGCGTCGGTTGCCTTATTTTTAATATATGCGTAGCTGGTTGGCCCTATTCTTTCTGATTCTTGCCGTTTCGGTAAGCGCCCAGGACCGTGCACGTACCCGGCGTTATGCTCCGGAAGTGCTGAGGGAGGATTTTATTTTTCTACGCAAGGTACTTGGACAGACTCATCCGGGATTGTATTCTTATACGCCTCCCGAAAAATTGAATACCTATTTTACCTGGGCCTATAACAGCATCACCGACTCCATGACGGAGGTACAGTTCCGGAACCTTCTCTCCTTTGCCGTATCGAAGATCCGCTGCGGCCATACCGTGGTGAAACCGTCAAAAAGCTACTCGAAGGGTGGTCCCGACAGAAGTCCGGTTTTTCCCTTTCAGACGCGTGTGTGGAAGGATAGTCTGGTGGTGACCTATTCGCGCTTCCGCGGTGATTCGGCCCTGCCCAGGGGCACGGTGATCACATCGGTTAACGGTAAGCCTGTTCCGGAAATCCTGTCTTCCCTTTATGAATTCATGTCGACGGATGGTTATTCCATCGGCGTGAATGAGATTCGCTTAAGCTATTCTTTTCCCAGCTATTACAGATCCGTTTTCGGAAGCTCCGAAAAATTCGAGGTCGGCTATATCAACGACAGCGGGGTAGAAGAGAAGAGGGAGTTTTGTGCGTATGTTCCGCCGGCGCCCGACAGCACTCAAAAGAAGGAAAAGAAAAAGGAAAAGGTTTCCGCACGGAAGACAAGGGCCAAGGCCCGGGAAGATGCAAGGTCCATGCGGATCGATTCGATAACCGGTGCCCCGATCGTTGAAATCAACACCTTCATGAACGGCTTCCGGCTTCCGAAATTTTACCGGCAGACCTTTCGTCATCTGAGGAAGAACAACAGCGAAAACCTGATCATTGATATCCGCGACAACGGTGGGGGAAATATCCGCAACTATATTCTTCTCGCCAAATACCTGAAAAAGGGGCCATTCGGCTTTGCCGACTCAGTGATCGCCGTAACAGCCGGGCTGCCAACAAAAAGATACATCGAGGGCTCCCTGCTCAACGATCTTTACATCAAGCTATTTACGCATAAGGGCGGGGAAGGAAACCATCATTTCACCTATTTTGAGAATAAGGTGTTTCGCCCGAAAAAGAAGAACCATTATGACGGTCAGATTTATATCATCACCAGTGGTCAGACATTTTCGGCAGCAACACTTTTCGCATCAACCCTGAAGGGGCAGGAGAACTGTTTGATTGTTGGGGAAGAAACCGGCGGCGGCGCCTACAGCAATAATGGGATGTTGATTCCCGAACTCACCCTTCCCCGTACCAAGGTGAGGGTTACCCTTCCGCTTTTCCGGATCGTGATCGACAGTAATCGACCGAACGATGGGCGCGGAATCCTCCCGGATGTAGAGGTATTGCCCAGTACCGAATCCATTAGACGTGGAATCGATTCAAAGCTGACTGCCGTGCAGCAGCGGATCATTGCCGGATTATAATCCGATGGCGAAATGGTCGCCATCTTTCAAAAAGGGAAAGCGCGAACGGATTTCGTTCAGATGGGCGGGATCGATGGTTTGTGTAAAAACATCTTCCTTGTGGGCGATATCCAGGATAGGTTCTCCAAGTGGATCGATAATGCAGGAGTCGCCGCTGTGATAGATACCATTTCCGTCATTACCCACCCGGTTTACCGCCGCAACATAACACTGGTTTTCGATGGCTCTTGCCCGCAGAAGGGATTTCCAGGCGAAGTTTCGGCGTTCGGGCCAGTTGGCAACATAAATGATCAGGTCGTATTCCGGGCTCCTGGTTTCCGGAAGAATGCGGTTTCTCGACCAAACGGGGAAACGTAGATCATAGCACACGAGCAGGCAGATCCGCCAGCCGTTGACGGAGGCAATCAACTTTCTTTTGCCCGGTGAATAATGCTGATCCTCTCCGGCATAGCCGAAGAGATGCCGTTTGTCGTAGTATCCATATTGCCCGTTGGGTAGCATCCATATAAGACGGTTGTAATAGTGGCCTTCTTCTTCGATAATCAGGCTTCCGGTGAGAATGATTTTTTTTCTCGCGGCGATGGATTTCATCCATGCAACCGAGGGCCCGTCCATGCTTTCGGCAAATTTTTCCGGTTGCATGCTGAAGCCTGTGGTAAACATTTCCGGCAGCACTACTACCTGCGAGGGCTGAACTTTTTCCTTTATCATCCGCTCAAACATTTCCAGGTTGGCATCGCGGTCTTCCCACACAAGATTGGCCTGAAGCAGGGAGAGTGTTAACGGTCGCATTTTTTAAGGTGTGTTTTATTTTTCGGGCTTTTTCCGCAGTTCCTGCAGCTGATCGAGGATAAGATCGGCTTCATATCCTTTCTGAAGGAGGAAGTCGCGGACCTTTGCCATTTTTGTCAACAGATTATTTTCCCTGCGAAGATCGTTCCATTTTTTTGCGGCCAGTTCCTGTAGCGTGGATATATAATCCTCGTCGCTGATCTGCGCGAGCGCTTTCTTGATACAATAGTCGCTGAGTTTTTTTGCTTTCAGTTCGTACTGGATTTTTTTTCTGCCCCATTTTTTCATCCGGAAACGACCTCCGGCGAATTGGATGGCAAATCTTTCTTCGTTCAGGTAGTTTTCTTCGATCAGGATAGCGGTAATTTCATCTACTTCGGGTTTTTTCATACCAAAGTGATAGAGCCGATCGATAACTTCGGCATGGCACCGTTCCTGATAGACACAGTACTGGCGTAGCTTTTGAAGGGCCTGTTCCTTAGTAAGCAAAGACATCATAGGTAGGTGAGGGATTATTTACAAAAATACTCATTCTCAGTGGCTAATGCAATCCCTCAACGTCAATGGAACAATAATTGCAACCCATATGTTGTATCAAAAAGTTCTTTTATGAAATTAAATTATATGATTGCTGCCGTTCTGCCTTCCTTTCTTCTGTTTTCCTGTGTGAGCACGAAGAAATTCAGGAATGAGCAGGCGCGCTATGCAGAGCTGAACGCGAATTACGAAAAACTACAAGGTGAACGACAGGCATGTGAAGATGAAAGGGCCACCCTCCGCTTACAGAAAACCCGACTGGAAGCCGATGTGGAGGCGATGAAAAAGCATATGGATTTTCTGAAAGAAAACAACACACAGGCACTGAAGCAACTTGAGGATCTTTCCGTGATTTCCAGTCAGCAGGCTGAGAGCATAAAAAAATCGATGGAAAACATCGGCGCCAAGGACGCCTATATCCAGGACCTGCAGAGTTCGCTGGCAAGAAAAGACTCGCTCAACATGGTATTGGTAATGAACCTGAAAGGTGCCATCGGCAATTTGAACGACGAAGACATCAATATCAAGGTGGATAAGGGGGTAGTGTATATCGATATCTCCGACAAGCTGCTGTTCAAGAGCGGGAGCTATGATGTTACCGAAAAAGCCCGCCAGGTGCTCGGAAAAGTGGCGACCGTTCTAAAAAACCAGCCCGATATCGAATTTATGGTGGAAGGGCATACCGATAATGTTCCTTTCCAACGGGGTGTATTGCTGGACAACTGGGATCTCAGCGTAAAAAGGGCTACCTCCGTGGTTCGAATTCTTCAGAATCAGTACGGACTTGATCCGGCAAAAATGGCCGCTGCGGGGCGAAGTGAATATAACCCGCTGGTTGCCAACGATAGTGCGGAAAACAAAGCCGTTAACCGCCGAACCCGGATCGTTATTTTGCCCCAACTCGATCAGTTCTTTAAACTGCTCGAGCCTAAGAATTAGGGGTTAATTTTCCCATCCGGCCGCTCCTTCGTAAATTGCAGGCATGTTGAATTATTTAGAAGGATTGAATGAACAACAGCGTGAAGCTGTGTTGCATAAAGACGGCCCGATTATGATTGTGGCCGGGGCTGGAAGCGGTAAAACCAAAGTTCTAACAACTCGTATTGCACATCTTATGGCACAGGGCGTGGATGCCTTCAACATCCTCGCCCTTACCTTTACCAATAAGGCTGCGGCGGAAATGAAGGAAAGGATTCAAAAGATCCTCGGCAACAACGAAGCCCGCAACCTCTATATCGGAACCTTTCACAGTGTGTTCTCCCGCATCCTGAGGGGCGAAGCACACCGCATCGGCTATCCGAACCATTTCACCATTTACGATACCGACGATGCCAAGAGTGTGATCAAAACGGTCATCAATGAGATGAACCTTGATGATAAACACTATAAGCCCAATCTGGTTCTCAGCCGGATCTCCTCGGCCAAGAACGGATTGATGTCCCCTGCCGAATATGCGACCAACTACCATATTCAGCAGGAAGACATGAGGGCCAACCGTCCGGCCATTGCACAGATCTACGAGGCCTATGTTAAGCGCTGCTTTAAGAACGGCGCCATGGACTTTGATGACCTGCTGCTGAAAATGTATGAGCTGATCAGCACCCAACCCGAGGTGCTGCATAAATATCAGCATAAATTCAAATACATTCTGGTGGATGAGTATCAGGATACCAACAATGCGCAGTACGCCATCATCAAACTCCTGGCTGCTGCACATGAAAATATTTGTGTTGTGGGCGATGATGCACAGAGTATCTACTCCTTCCGTGGTGCCACCATCGAAAATATTCTTCAGTTCCAGAAAGACTACGACGATGTGAAGGTGGTTAAACTGGAACAGAACTACAGATGTACGCAGAGCATCCTCAATGTTGCCAACGAAGTCATCAATAACAACAAGGGACAGATTCCAAAAAAACTCTGGACCGATAACCCCACCGGGGAAAAAATCCGGCTCGTGCGTACCATGAGCGATAACGAAGAAGGAAAATTCGTTGCCGATACCATTCAGGAGCAGAAACTGAGGAATCACTACCGCAACAGCGATTTTGCCATCCTTTACCGTACCAACGCACAGAGCCGTGCTTTCGAGGAAAGCCTGCGTAAAATGGGTATCCCCTACAAAATTGTAGGGGGCATGTCGTTCTACCAACGCAAGGAGATCCGCGACTTTGTTGCCTATCTGCGTTTGATTGTTAACACCCGCGACGAGGAAGCCTTAAAACGGATTATCAACTATCCCGTGCGTGGAATCGGAAAAACCACGATCGAAAAACTGGTTATCGCCGCCAACGAGCGGAATATCTCGATGTGGGAAGCGCTGGAACGTGCTCCCGAACTCGGATTCAAGGGTGGGACACTGGAAGCGCTGCAGGGTTTTGTGACCATGATCCGTTATTTCCAGGCTCTGCTGACCGATAAAAACGCGTACGATGTTGCGGTTCAGGTGGGTAAACATACCAATCTCGTTAATGAACTGTTCAACGATAAAACCGTTGAAGGTCTTGCGCGCTACGAAAACGTTCAGGAACTTCTCAACTCCATCAAGGAATTCACCGAAACGCCTTCCAATGAAGACGGAGAGGCCGGTGACAAATCACTGGGTGTATATCTCCAACAGATTACCCTGATTACCGATGCGGATGATGCCGATGAAAATGCCGACGTGGTGAAACTGATGTCGATTCACGCCGCCAAGGGGCTTGAATTTCCCGTTGTATTTTCCGTTGGTTTGGAAGAAACGCTTTTCCCCAGCGGTATGTCGATCAACACCCGCGAAGAATTGGAAGAGGAGCGTCGTCTGTTTTACGTGGTGATCACGCGTGCAAAACAAAAACTCTGGATTACCTACGCCAATACACGCTATCGTTTTGGCCAGTTGATTCAGAACGAGCCCAGCCGCTTCCTCGACGAAATTCCGGATGAATACCTCGACAGAAGTTATGCCGGAGGTGGAATGAAAAATCAGGGGCTGGGTTATACCGGTGGTTCATCGTCACGTCCCGGAGGTTTTGGAAATGCCGCCCAGGCCGAAAAGATTTACGGACCGCCGCCGGCAAAAAGAAAGGATACCCAGCCTTCCTATATGCCCCCGCCCAAACCCAAGGTGGTGGAGCACAAGCCCTCTGCTGATTTTGTGGCGAGCGATACCAGTGGATTGCAGCCGGGTCAGAAAGTGGAACACCAGAAGTTTGGTTTCGGCACCGTTGCCAAACTGGAAGGGTCGGCGCATAATCCGATTGCGACCATTGTATTCGAACACAATGGCGAAAAGAAAATCATGCTGAACTACGCGAAACTCAGAATTGTATAGTCGTTAAGGATACGAAAAAGAAAGCCCGGGCTCTGGTCCGGGCTTTTTATTGATTAAGGGTATTCATCAGCGTGTGGCGCAGGATGTTGCAAGAAAGTTGTTCCAGTCTTCCAACATTTTTCCTTTCAGGACGCGGGGGAATTTATGTTGTCCACCCAGTTTCCCCTTGAGTTTCATAAACTCCAGGAATTTTTCTTCGGGCAGGATATCCAGGAATACTTCCTTGAGGGCGCTTTTTCTTTCTACGGCGTAGTCGTCGTTAAGTTCACAAAGCTTTTGATCGATGGTGAGTCTTACCTTTTCCGGATCAATGGGGTCGTTGCAGGCTACGTACCAATGATGTGCGAAGAAATTGTTGTAGGGGATACCGGCAACGGTGTATTCCGGGATCGAGATATTGAGGTCTTCACAAACCATCCGTACGGCCTTGTTCATATTGTCGACACTCAGGTGTTCACCAACCAGGCTGAGGAAATGTTTGGTACGTCCGGTGATCACGATTTCACAACGTTCCTTGTCGACAAAACGGATGGTATCGCCGATCAGGTATCTCCAGGCTCCGGCACTTGTGCTCAGCAGGATGGCGTAGTCTTTGTTTTCTTCGACTTCATGAATCATCAGTGCTTCGGGGTTGGCGACCAGGTTTCCGTCGGCGTCAAAGTTTTTATCGTTGAAGGGAACAAATTCAAAGAAGATATGAGAGTTGACGGCCAGGCGCATTCCCTTGGCATGTTGACGGTCCTGATAGGCAATGAATCCCTCGGAGGCGAGATAGGTTTCGATATAGGTGAGGGGGCGTGCCAGCAGTTTTTCAAATCCTTTTTTATAGGGTTCAAAAGCCACGCCGCCGTGCACAAAAAAGGCGAGGTTGGGCCAGATATCGTGGATGGTTTTCAGATTGTAGCGTTCCACAATTTTTTCCATACAGAGTTGAATCCATGCGGGTACGCCCACCACAAATCCGATGTCCCAGTTTGGCGCTTCCTGAACGATTTCTTCGAGTTTGGTATTCCAGTCTCTCTCGCGGGCGATTTTTTTGCCTGGTTTATAGAAGGGCTGGAACCAGAAGGGCGCTTTTTTGGCGGTGATTCCGCTGAGGTCGCCGGCGTAATAACCCGGTCCTTTCTGAAGATCGGTACTTCCGCCCAGCATCAGCCAACCCTTTCCTACCGATTTCCAGGGGATATCTTCGTAGGTGCGCAGGCTGAGCAGTTGCTTTATCATGATCATTCGGTTGCCCCGGAGCAGATCGTTTGTAATGGGGAGGTATTTACTGGCTGCTTCTGAAGTGCCGGAAGAGAGCGCATAGAATTTGATGCGTCCGGGCCAGCAAACATCACTTTTTCCTTCCAGGGTTTTGTGCCACCATTGTTGGTATATGGAATTGTAATCATGCGTCGGCACCAGTTCCTGGAATCTTTTGCCGGGGTGGCGGTGCATCAGGATGTCGTCGAATTGATATTGCTGACCAAACTCAGTAAACCTGGCTTTTTTCAGCAGTTTCTTCAATACGTTGATCTGCTGCCGTTTGGGTGAGTTTTTCGGTAGTCGCAGTGCTGCCGCTACTGATTTGGGTAACTTGATATCGATGAACGCCATCTAGTGATTCATGCTTTAATGTGTGCAAATGTAGTGAACCCGCATAAAACGGCGACAAAAAGCAAGCAATCGTTTACCCAGGTTCCACTTTAAATTTACTGCTTTTTAACAACCCAACCAGTAAATACCGTTTCTTATCAGCTTAATATCGTTCAGGTAGTGGTAGGAGCGGGCGTAGCTATGGTCGAGCTCGTAGAGAATCGACTTATCGATCAGGGGAATGACGCCTTTGGGGCGGGCGGTAGTGGCGAGGATTCCCGGCGCCAGATCCGGCAAACCGTAACCGGAAAACGCGTATCCGATCCAGGTTTTTTTACCGGTCAGCACCTGCCAGCTGTTGCGGAGCAGGCCAAAGGGGTGGGGGATAATCCAGGCCAGCAAAAACCAGGTAGAGAAAATAAACAGGGAGGTGCAGACGTCCACCAGCCGCTTGTTTCTTCTTTCCTCGCTTCGCCAGAGGCGGTATTCCGAATTGCTGGAGAGGGCTTCGCCGCATTGGTCCTTGGAGTCGCTGCCCACAATACTGCTGCTGCCTACCATGTGATAGCGGATTTTCACCGTGGCAGGGAAAAGCGCGAGCATGGTCAGCGCTTGTCGCAACGAGCTTTCACCGAAGCAGCAGATCAGCTCGTCGAAGGGAATGTCCTTTTTCCGGTCTTTTAAATCCCGAACGTTGATCACTGCACCCTGGTCCATCAGTGTGTCGGAGGTTATCCGACCCAGAATCTGGGTGTTCTTTCCGCTCTTACGGATTACTTCAATGGCCGAATACATTTCATTGCCGGTACCCATAACCAGGGCCGGCTTTCTGATATCGGGGTCTTCCTCCTCCAGCAGGATTCCGTTGACCACAAAAAGTTTTCGGTATGCCCAGGCCATCAGATAAAAGAAAACGGTGGAGAGTACGACAATACCTCTCGAGAACCGGAGGGCTTCCGGAAGTAGGGAGTAGATCGTCAGCACGCCCAGTCCGGTAAGAAAAAAGCTTTTAAGGGTGCGGCTTATCTTAAAGGTTTTGTCGTACATCCCCAGGCAGAAATGTACCATCCAAACCACCAGACAGCTGATTGCATAGGTGATGATGATATGGTCGCGATCGTAAACGGTATCCGTTTTTACGTAATTCTCCCAGATCTGAAGCGAGAGTGAGAAGGCCAGCATCAGAAACACCAGATCCAGAACCGGCATCCCCACCTGGAGGATGAATCGGTGGAGTCCTGAAATCAGGGCCCTGCCCCAGATTGCGGTTTTCAGCATCAGCCGGAAGAACCGCGATTTTTTGGAGGGGTAGTGTTTGTTCACAAAGATGCTCATTGCCTGATAGAACATCGTTACATAGTTCAGGCTGCTTTTTTTGGTGCTCTCTCCCTTGAAGTGAACAATGGTGGTTTCCGGGAAATAATAGTTTTTATAACCGGCTTTCTGAATGCGGTAACTGAGATCGATATCTTCACCATACATGAAGAAGGCGGGGTCGAAATTTCCGGTTATCTCCAGTACTTTGCGGCTCACCATCATACAGGCTCCGGCCAGTACGTCTACCTCACTGGTCTGAAATTCGGGTATATGTCCCAGATAGTACCGGGCATATTTGGGCGACTGCGGGAAAATGGAGGTAAGTCCGCAGAGTTTATAAAGCGACGTTGTGGGGCTGGGAAATCCTCTTTTGGATTCTTTCAGGAATTTTCCGCTGCCATCGATCATACGTACGCCAAGCCCCCCCGCATCCGGATGTGATTTCATGAAATCCACGCATTTGCGGAGACAGTCTTCCGGGACCAGGGTATCGGGGTTCAGGAAAAGAACGTATTCGCCTTTTGAGAGCTGGATTCCCAGATTATTGGCTTTGCCGAATCCCAGATTCTGGGCGTTCTGCACAAAACGTACGCCGGGGAAGCGCGGAATCAGGTAAGGCATGCTCCGGTCGGTCGAACAATTGTCGATAACTATGATCTCCCCATGTACATTTTTCATGGCGCGTTCCACCGATGCAAGACATTGCTCGAGGAAAAAGGGGACGTTATAGTTGACAATTATTACGCTTAGCTCCATAGTGGGTCAGATGCTGAAGATATGTGAAATTAACACCAAATATCACGTCCGGCAAAATAACCGGGGTTTATTACCTTTGTCCTATGTTAAAATCCACACTGATAAAGGCCGCAACTACCGCTGGCGGTATTATCCGCGAAGCGTTCGATAAGCCTTTTACCATATCCAACAAGGAAGGTATCAATAATCTTGTTACGGAAATTGATCATACGTCGGAAAAAGCAATTATTGATATCATCAATAACGAATTTCCCGACCATTTTATTCTGAGTGAAGAATCCGGTGAACATGCCCGTAATTCTTCCTTCAAATGGATCATCGATCCGATTGATGGGACGGTAAATTTTGCCAACCGCATTCCGCTCTGCTGTGTGAGCATCGCCATCGAAAAAGACGGTCAGATGCTGATGGGCGCGGTGTATAACCCTTTCCTCAACGAGTTCTTCTTTGCCGAACGCGGTCAGGGGGCTACGCTGAACGACAAGAAAATTCAGGTTAGTCAGAAGACTGATGTTCTCCATTCCTGCCTCGTTACCGGTTTTCCCTACACCTATCTCGATATGAAGAATGGTCCGCTCCAGTGCTTCGAGCGGTTTATCCGTCAGGGTATCCCGGTTCGCCGACTCGGTTCTGCGGCTATTGATCTCTGTTGGGTCGCTGCGGGAAGATTCGACGGCTTCTACGAACACAAACTCCAGGCCTGGGACTCTGCCGCAGGATTTCTGATGGTGGAAGAGGCCGGCGGTAAGGTTACCGATTTTTCCGGTACGGCCTATTCGCCCTACCAGCCCCATCTTCTCGCCACCAACGGAAAAATCCACGACGAAATGCTCCGCTGGATCAATAAAGACTAATAACCTTCCTGTTCACGCTCCTTCTTATCGAGAAAAGAGTTGAGCAGGGAGAGTATTACGCTGAAAAGAAGGGCCCACCAGAAACTGTCCACACGGAAGCCTTTCACAATCTCGCTTCCGATGAGGATGATAACAGCATTAATGACAAACAGAAAGATTCCGAAGGTAAATACCGTCAACGGAAGGGTGAACAATACCAGAAGGGGCTTTACAAATGCATTCAACAGAGAAAGTACAAGAATCAGAATGATCGCCGTCCAGTAATTCGTAATATGAATTCCGGGAAGGACATGGGAAAGACCCAGTGCTACCGCTGCGGTAAAAAGGGAACGCAGGATAAATCGAAGCATGTCAGCTCTTTCTTTAAAGATACAAAATCAAACAACAATCAGTTCATAAAATGCCTCGGGCTGAAGGTATTTCATGGCGAGTTCGTGAAGTTCTTCCGCGGAAACGGTTTTGATGGTTTGGATGGTGCGGTCGAAATAATCCTCCGTCATGCCATTCAAAATGATGTTTTTCCATCGCGCCATAATCTGGAAGGGCCCATCGATATCGGCCAGCAGAGAGCCGATCATGAAGTTGCGGACAAGCAGCAGTTCTTCTTCTCCGATAAAACCTTCACGCAGGCGTTTCATTTCGAAAAACACTTCCTGCACGGTTTTTTCGCAAACCTTTCTCCCGGCTTCCGTGGAGATCATCCAGGCCGTTTCACCGGTATGGTTTTGAATATAACTGTAGATGCCGTAGGTATACCCCTTGTCTTCACGGATATTGCTCATCAGCCTTGAACCGAAGAAACCTCCGAAAACATTGTTGAGCACCAGAACTTTCAGAAAATCCGGATGGTGTCGACCGGGGAAACTTCTGGCAATACGGATCGCTCCCTGTACGCCGTCCTTGTCGTTAACGATGAACTGCTTGTGTTCGGCGGCCGGCGTTGGTGTGAATTTCGGAACCTCAGCTTTACCGGGTTTAAGCGGCAGGTCGCCGAACGCGCCGTTCAGTAATTCCTGGATGTTTTTCGGCAATAATCCGGAAACAAAAAGGAGGCAGTTTCCCTTTGTATAGTGGGTGTTATAAAAATCCTGAAGCTCTTCGCGGGTCAATGCCTGATAGTCTTCGGCACGGTTGTATTTGCCGTAGGGATGGTCTTCGCCGTACACATAGGCATCGATCAGACGATTGGCCACGAAATCGCATTTTTTCAGATTCACCATCAACCTTTGCTGGGTGTTCTGCTGATAGATCTCCAGTTCCTGCTGAGGGAAATTGGCTTCTGTAATCAGCTCGCGCAAAACAGGCAGCAGATGACCCAAATGCTTGTTCAGGCAATGGAGATTGATGGTTGCCGTTTCATTGTAGCAGGCCCTGTTGAGGTAGGCACCATAGTATTCGAACTGCTCATTGATTTCAAAAGCGGTTCTTTTGGTGGTGCCGTTTTTCAGCAGAAAATTGGTTGCTGCGGCCACGGCATTCTTTTTCTCAAAGCTGTTTCCCGCAAAAAACACGAGCTCCACCTGAATCACTTCCTGTGTGCCGCCGTTTATGGTATAAACGTCAACGCCGTTGTTCAGGCGAAAATGGCCATAGGGTTGAAGCGCGAGGTCGAACTCCACTGCGTCAACAATATGGGGCGCCAGCTTCCGGTTCAGGGATGTTGTTGAGTCTGTATTATTTTTTTTCACTGTAGTAGTAGATCGTGTTAGCGTTATTGATATCGAACAGGCTGCGGCTGTATTCCAGAATTTCATCCGCCGTTACCGACTGGTATCTTTCCAGTTCGTGGTTCATGCGGTCGGGATCGCCCATCAGTTCATAAAATGCCAGGCTGTTCGCGCGGTTCATGATGCTCATATCTTCGAAAGCAATCATGCTTTCGGTTTTGTTTTTCACTTTTTCAAGCTCCTCAGGGGAAATGCCGTCTTTCTTGAGTTTATCCAGTTCTTCTTCCACCGCTTTTTCGGCCTCCTTCATATCCACGCCCTTAACCAGCTTCCCTTCAATGAACAGAAGGCCGGGTTCAACCGAACCGAAATGATAACAGTCGATATTGCTGAAGAGTTTTTTCTCTTTTACCAACGATTGGAATAAACGGGAGGAGCCTCCGCCGGAAAGCACTTCTGAGATCAGGTCCGTTACATAATAGCCGTGATCCAGCCGGCCCGACATGTGGTAGGAGCGGTAAAACGCGTCCAGCGGCACATCAGCGTGTACTTCCAGCTGACGGTGTCCGTTCTGTTTGGGTTCCACGGGAAGACTACGCACGTATTTTTCTCCGGAAGGAATGGGGCCGAACCATTTTTCTGCCAGCTCCTTAACCCTTTCCGTTGTTACATTTCCGGCAACAACCAGGATGGCGTTGATGGGACGGTAGTGTTTGGAGAAAAAGCTTTTTACATCGTCGAGCGTAGCATTTTCGATATGCGAAAGCTCCTTGCCGATGGTCATCCATCGGTAGGGGTGTACCTTGTAGGCGAGTTCGCGCATTTTATGTCCTACATCTCCGTAAGGCTTGTTGAGATAGTGCTCCTTGAATTCTTCACACACCACCTTGCGCTGCACTTCAAGGCTTTTTTTGGAAAAAGCCAGGCTGAGCATGCGGTCGCTCTCCAGCCAGAAAGCTGTTTCCAGGTTCTGGGCAGGGAGTGAGATATAGTAGTTGGTAAGGTCGTTGGTGGTATAGGCATTGTTTTCGCCCCCGGCCATCTGCAGGGGTTCGTCGTATTGCGGAATATTGACGGATCCGCCGAACATCAGGTGCTCGAACAGGTGTGCGAAACCGGTTTTTTCCGGGTCTTCATCTCTGGCTCCTACGTCATACATCACATTCACTACGGCCAGAGGTGTCGAGGTATCCTGATGTACCAGCACCCGCAGTCCGTTTGCGAGCGTAAACCGATCAAATTGCACCATAATTGTATCTTAAAGAATAGCGAAATTACGAAACTGGCGTCATTATTTGCGTTTGAGGATGCTGCGGGGCTTTATCCGCAAGGCATGCACTTCGCCGTCCCGCATGACGATCACCGGAATCCGGGAATGGGTATCCTGAAGCAGGCTTTTATAGGTGAGTATATCCGCATTCAAACTATTGCCCACGCCGTAGATGATATCGCCCGGGCGGAAGCCGGCTTTTTCGGCCGGAGACCCTTTTACCACATCGGTCACCACCACTTTCCCGTTTATAAAATAGATGCCCAGCCCCGTGTAGGAATAATCGAACCGATCGTTGAAATGATTATTGGGGATCAGGTAGAACTCCCGGCGTGCGTAATTCAGGTAAACGTTGAACCGCCGCAGCAGGTCGTTGCCGATCAGTCCGCCCAAACTGGGGTAGGAGGTAACATTATAGGTATCGTCGAATATGAAGGTTGGGATATTTCTGAATTTGTAGGGCCCCACTTTGAAGTTCCGGACCACGGTGAGCCGCATTTCTATTTTTCCGCCAAGACCTTCGCCCTGTGTATGGACAGGCTTTCTTCGCGGGGAGATGATATTGCTGTCTTTCACAAACGCTTCGGTAAGCAGCAGACATAGGCCCGCGCCTGTATCAAAATAATAACGGGTAAGAATATCGTGTCGGTCCTCAATCCGGGCGTGCACCACCGGCAGGTTGTTGATGATGGGGCGCAGAAAGAATCCGCCTTTGGGGTACCGGAACTCCCCGGGCCGGTAAAAATCGATATAAAGACTGTCGTAGTTGATGAACAGCGAATAGCGGCTGAGAACACTGTATCCCACAATTCCATCAATCGGAATGCCGTACACCGAAGTGAGAAGATCGTAATTGTTGATATGGAAATTCAGACTGTCGACCGTCAGGCCCGGCAGGTTAAGTTGGTTGTTCATGGCAAAATCCACCTTTCTTTCTCCCCCCAGGCCACGAATGGTTTTTCCGCTGGGTATCAGGGGGATATTGAACTGGCTGCATTTTGCCGAGTCCAGGGAGATGCCGCCGCTTCCGGTATCCAGAATAAAATTGAGACTGTCCGGAATATCGTTGAGTGTAGCCTTCAGCAAAACAATGCCTCCGGTGACCAAACGGAAGGGAATACGGGTAACAAATCCGAGAGGAGGATTCATCGGTTCTTCCTGTGCCCGCAACTGTATTGCCATCAACAGCGTCACAAAAAGGAGGGCCAGCTTTTTCATTCCAAACATTCCTATTAATATACAAAAAATTTGGCATATCACGATGGGAAACCAAAAAATAACAGTTGGTAAGTTCAGCTTAGCTATTTTTGCAGATACAAAAGCTGAAGAATATGCAGTTGGTTGATCTTTACCAGAAGGCTTTGGCCCTGGAATTCCTGAGCGTAGAAGAAGGGATGTTTCTGTTTGAGCATGCGCCGCTCACCGAACTGATGTATGTGGCTGATGAGCTCCGGAAAAAACAGGTGCCTCACGGAAAAGTGACCTGGCAGATCGACCGGAACGTGAACACCACCAATGTTTGTGTGGCCAACTGTAAGTTCTGTAACTTCTTCCGAATCCCCGGCCATCCGGAAGCCTATATCACCGATATGTCGGTTTATCGGAAGAAAATCGCAGAAACCATCCGCTGGGGGGGCGATCAGCTCTTGCTTCAGGGAGGCCATCACCCCGAACTCGGTCTTCAATATTATGTCGATACATTTCGTGCCATCAAAGCGGAGTTCCCGGATATCCGGCTGCACGCCCTCGGTCCGCCGGAAATCGCACACATCACCAAACTCGAAAAAAGTACCCATGCCGAAGTGCTGAAAGCGCTGAAGGAAGCGGGACTCGATAGTTTGCCCGGCGCCGGTGCCGAGATCCTGAGCGATCGTGTACGCCGTTTGATCAGCAAGGGCAAATGCGGTGCGCAGGAATGGCTTGATATCATGCACGAAGCGCATAAGCTCAACCTGGCCACCAGCGGAACCATGATGTTCGGGCACGTGGAAACCGTCCGCGAACGTTTCGAACACCTCGAAAAAATCCGCGAAGTGCAGTCCCGCAAGCCCGAAGGAACCTACGGATTCACCGCCTTTATCCCGTGGACCTTCCAGGACGTGGATACCCTGCTGGCACGAATCCGCGGTGTACACAATCTAACGACAAGCGACGAATACGTTCGCATGATTGCGCTCTGTCGGATTATGCTGCCCAACATCAAAAACATTCAGGCCAGCTGGCTGACCGTGGGTAAACATGTGGCGCAGATTTGCCTGCATGCCGGTGCCAACGATTTCGGCAGCATCATGCTCGAGGAGAATGTGGTTAGTGCCGCCGGTGCACCCCACCGGTTCACCTACAAAAGCATTCAGGAAGCCATCCGCGAAGCCGGTTTTGAGCCGCAACTCCGCAATCAGCTCTACGAGTGGCGCAAAATGCCCGAAGTCATCGAGGAACAGGTCATCAACTACTAGGCTCGCTTTTTTTGCCTAACTTCAGACTTCACCATCAGCGCCAATTATGGAGTTCAACCGGAGAAGTCTGACTGATGAGCAGCTGCTGGCATTTTACCGCGCTTTGGTTCTCCCTCGTATGGTGGAGGAAAAAATGCTTCTGCTTTTACGCCAGGGCAAAGTTTCCAAATGGTTCAGCGGCATCGGCCAGGAAGCCATCGCCGTAGGCGTAACTCTTGCCATGCAGGAGAACGAATGGATCTTGCCGCTGCACCGCAATCTCGGTGTGTTCACTACCCGCCGGCTTCCGCTCGAAAAGCTCTTCCGTCAATGGCAGGGCGAACCCGGAGGATTCAGCAAGGGAAGGGAACGTAGCTTTCACTTCGGCACATCCGAACACCATATCTGCGGAATGATTTCCCACCTGGGGCCCCAGCTGTCTGTCGCCGATGGAATAGCTCTTGCCCATCGCCTGAAGGATGAAAATAAGGCCGTACTCGTTTTTACCGGAGAAGGGGGGACCAGCGAGGGCGAATTCCACGAAGCCGTGAATCTCGCTGCCGTATGGGATCTTCCTGTCATCTTTATCATCGAAAATAACGGATACGCACTAAGCACGCCGGTGTCTGAACAATACCGGTGTAAACGTCTTGTCGATCGAGCTGTTGGCTACGGTATCGAAGGGGTGCAGATCGACGGGAATAATCTGCTCACGGTTTACGATACCATACAGGGGGTGCGTGAATATTGCATCCGCACAAGGAAGCCTTATATCGTAGAGTGCATGACCTTTCGCATGCGTGGTCATGAAGAAGCCAGCGGCACCGCATATGTTCCGCCGGAATTTTTTGAGGAATGGGGAAGAAGGGATCCGGTGTTGTCGTTCCGAAATTATCTTCACGATTCGGGACTGTTGGGCAAGGATAAGGAGGATTCCATCATTTCGGAAATAAAAAATCAGATAGACCAGGCCTGGCAGAACGCTTTGTTACCCGTGGCGTGGGAATGGACAGAGCAGGGAGAATGTGCCGACGTGTACGCACCTGCGCCGGCCATAGAAGTTTATGAACCTCCCACCGGTACGGAAAAACGATTTATTGACGCAGTGCGCGATGGTCTTGATCTGGCAATGCAGCGCTACGATAATCTCGTATTGATGGGACAGGACATTGCGGCTTATGGTGGCGCATTCAAAATCACGGAAGGCTTTTTGAAAAAATACGGACCTGACCGGGTAAGAAATACACCTCTTTGTGAAAGCGCCGTCATAGGTGCAGCCTTGGGATTAAGTCTGGAATCGATGAAAAGCATGGTGGAGATGCAGTTTGCCGATTTTATCAGCACCGGATTTACGCAGGTGGTGAATAATCTGGCAAAAGTGCATTACCGCTGGGGCGCGCATGCCGATGTGGTTATCCGAATGCCTACGGGAGCCGGGGTAGGCGCGGGCCCCTTTCATTCGCAGAGCAATGAAGCCTGGTTTGTGCATACGCCCGGATTGAAAGTGGTCTATCCTTCCAGTGCTGCCGATGTCAAGGGCCTGCTGCTTGCCGCTTTTGCGGATCCCAACCCGGTGTTGTTTTTTGAGCACAAGGCCTTATATCGGAGTATTTCCGGAGCTGTACCCGAAGGATATTACGAAGTGCCCATCGGAAAAGCCGCCGTTGTTAAAGAGGGAACGGATGTAACCATCATTACCTACGGCGCAGGCGTGCATTGGGCAAAAGAATATATGGCGCATCATCCCGAATATTCGGTTTACCTGCTCGATCTGCGGACTTTGCTTCCTTTAGACGATGAGGCGATTTACGCTGCCGTTCGGGCTACGGGTCGTGTGTTGATTTTGCATGAAGACACACTGACCGGGGGGATTGGTGGAGAGATCGCGGCCAGGATTATGGAGCACTGTTTCCAATGGTTGGATGCGCCGGTACTTCGTTGCGCATCCATGGATACGCCTGTTCCTTTCAATAAGGAAGCGGAGTTTCAGTTCCTGGCAAAAAGCCGGCTGGCCGGATCTGTGGAAAAGCTGATGCGCTTCTGATTACTCGAGCCAGTAGGCGGTTTCGCGTTTGATCTCCTCCATTACGAAAAGGCTCTGCACGTTGGCGATGTTTTCGATGGTGGACAGTTTTTCGATCACGAAATTGTGGTAGGAGCGCATGTCGGTGGTGACTACTTTGAGAAGATAGTCGTAGTTCCCCGACACACAAATTACTTCCATCACTTCCTTAAGCGCAGATGCGGCTTTCTCAAAGTTTTTCAGTGTAGATTTTGATTGTTCCTTCAGGGTGATATTGCAGTACACTACCAGGTCTTTACCGATTTTCTGCCGGTCGAGAAGGGCTACATATTTGATAATGAATCCTTCGCGCTGTAAACGGTTGATCCGTTCATAGGTTGGGGAGGTGCTCAGGCCCACTTTGGTCGCAATTTCCTTCACGCTGAGTGAAGAATCTTCCTGTAAGAGTTCCAAAATCCGCAAATCGACTGCATCCAGATTATCTATTGCCATCAGTTTTAACTGTTTTCAACTTTAAATAAGGTGATAACAGAACAAATTTATGGAAAATAATCTGAAAACAGGAATTATTTCTTTAACATTTTAATAATGAAGGATAATTGTCTGAAGTTTTCTAACTTTGCAACGCAAACGGTGAGAGAAGTAGATGATAGCCGTTACGACAAATTTACTACTTATTACAGTTTTCTCATAACAGTTGGTTTTGGTTGACGAGGGCTTTTTCTAAAGCCCTTTCTTTTTTTATACCTGTCCGGTAAGGCCTGCCTTGTGCGCTCCGGCACCATACATGTTATGGTTTTTGTGGATAGCTTGCCTCGCAATGACGCAAACCCAAAACATCTTGCGAGGGCTTGCCCCAAGCTATCCAGTCTGCCGCCGGCTGTTGGTTATTTCCGGAAAAAGTTGTATCTTAATAGATAGGGTTCTTGCCTCTGTATCTATTTCAGGAATTTTGGGGACCTGCGAGATTTCTCAGAAACTTCCCGTTAACATTAGACTTATCCTCAAGTCGCAGTTCATCCACAACAACTTTTAGGCTACGGAAAATTTCCGGAACCAGCTGAACTTCATCAATAACCAGATTACCGGTAACGGATCTTAGAAACGTTTCAGGGGCGTTTGGCTGCCGCAGCCATCTGTGTTGGGTGGTCAAACGATACATAAACCGCCGGAGCTTCCGTGGTCCCTGTTTGGTCGAGGTTCTGCTGCACCAATGTGCTTTTCCCTGTTTGACGCGCACCATTCAGAAAGGTGACCGGGTTTACGTTGAGTGCTTCCAAAGGCGCGGTGTAAGAAAGCGGGGAAGAGTCTTCATTTTATCCTTTTGTAACTTTTAATTTTGTCTTTAAAATATTTAAAGCACCACTTTAAATTTGCAAGAATTCAATTTAATCCATTGTATATCAGCTTTTTAAGAGCGTCGAAATCGTTGCTGATTTGTATGAAATTTAGGGAGCTGCCTTGGGTACTATATCGAGGCATGCCGTGGTACTACCCGGTTCCGGCTACGTTTGCGTAAATAAATTGACAGCTTCCGGGTCAATCAATAACCAAATTGGTTATTTTGGTTAAAACAACGATTGCCAATATGAATCGCAGGAATTTTATTCAACAGACCGCAGTTGCAGGACTGGGTACTTTTTTACTCCCCTCCGATCTTACCGGAATGAATTTCGCCAAAAAGCGTATTGCCATGGTGGGCACAGGCCACCGCGGAACCAGTATGTGGGGTGCAGATGTGGTGAAGGAATTTGGAAATATTGTTGAATTCGTGGGACTCTGTGACATCAATCCCGGCCGCGCGGAAACGGCCAGGAAAATGATCGGCGTAAACTGTCCGACCTTCACCGACTTCGAAAAAATGATGCGGGAAACCCGTCCCGAACTGTTGATTGTTACCTCGGTCGACGGCACCCACCACGAGCATATCATCCGAGGGATGGAAATGGGCGCCGATATCATCACCGAAAAACCAATGACGATTGATGAAATCAAATGTGAAGACATTCTCGCCGCCGAAAAAAGGACCGGCAAAAAAATACATGTTACTTTTAACTACCGTTTCTCTCCGCATCGTCAGAAGATTTATGAACTGCTGCGTGCCGGCGCTATCGGTAAGATTACATCCGTCGACTTCCACTGGTATCTCGATACCAGTCATGGTGCCGATTATTTCCGACGCTGGCACCGCCTGCGCAGCAAGGCCGGCTCCCTGTTGGTGCACAAGGCCACACACCATTTCGATCTGTTGAACTGGTGGCTGCAATCGGAGCCCGAAGAAGTGTTTGCCCACGGTGCTCTCGAATTCTATGGAAAGAACAATCCCTTCCGTCATACGCATTGCCGGCCCTGTCCGCATAAAAAAGAATGTAAATTCTATTTTGATGTAACGAAGAACAAGCGTCTGGTAGAACTGTATGTCGATAATGAACATTACGATGGTTATCACCGTGATGGTTGTGTATGGAAGGAGGATATCGATATCTTCGACAAGATGGCCGTACAGATCCGCTATGCCAACAAGGTTCAGGTAAGCTATTCCCTCACCACCTATTCACCCTACGAAGGATACCGGATATCATTTAACGGTACAAAGGGTAAACTCGATGCCTGGATTCAGGAACGTCAGCCCTGGGAGGCGGCGGGCTACGATGAGCTTCAGCTCACCACCAATTTCGGAAAGCGCGAAATCATCCGCATACCCAACACCGAAGGTGGACATGGAGGCGGAGATGTTCGTTTGAGAAAACAGCTGTTCCAGCCCGATGGAAAGGACCCCTTCCGTCAGATTGCCGGAAGTCGCGATGGTGCGATGTCCATTCTCGCGGGAATTGCCGCCCGGATCAGCATCGACACCGGCAAGCCCGTGCGTATCGCCGATCTTACCAGTCTGGTGCCCGTAGCGGATCGCGACATCTAAGGCGGGGCCGGCCGTACCGGACGATATGCCGTACCTTTGCGGGTATGAGAATCATCCGTTCTGTTACTGAAGAATCTCCGGAACTGAATGCCATTCGGATCATGTTTCGGGAATACGAAGCTGAGCTTGGTGCCGATTTGGATTTTCAGGATTTTGAAGCCGAGTTGAAGAACCCGCTGAAAAAGTATGGTCCGCCGGATGGAGCATTGTTTCTGGCCCTGTGGAATTTCCAGCCTGCGGGTTGTATTGCGTTGTACCGTATGGAAGACCCTGAGATCTGCGAAATGAAGCGCCTTTTCGTTCGGCCGGCGTACCGCAAAACCGGTACGGGGCGTGCGCTGGTGGCGCTGCTCATGGAGAAGGCGAAGGAGATAGGCTATAAAAAAATGCGGCTCGACACCCTGGCCCGTCTGGGTCCGGCCATTGAACTATACAAACAGTTCGGTTTTCGCGAAACCGCTCCCTATTACAAAAATCCGCTTCCAGACGCCGTGTACATGGAAGCGGATCTTATATAAATATATAGGAGAGGTCAGTCGCCGGATTTCTCACCCACGAAATAGTGCTCCTTGTTTCTGAAAAGAACATTGAAGGTGGTGAAACTACCGTAGATACGGGTGATATACTGCTGCAGGTTGACCTTGTCTTCGTCGCTCAGGCTTTGTGAGCATTGATCTGCTGCTCCAGAACCCGGAGTCTGTCGCGCACCATCACGATTTTGTGAAAGAACACTTCGATCGGCACTTCCTTGGCTTTTTGGCTGGGATCGGCCGGTTGAAGAATCA
>Ga0207415_1000044_pt1 | contig 146218 bp, 89 predicted proteins | sample Passage237A_FD_187369 | JGI IMG/M metagenome (GOLD analysis project Ga0207415, IMG submission 187369) | Cellulose adapted compost microbial communities from Newby Island Compost Facility, Milpitas, CA, USA - Passage2 37A (SPAdes) (version 3) ... | reverse complement strand
ATTGTAGCTATAGCTCGTAGCCAGGGTATGATGTGTCAGCGTGGTACGGGTATTGTTTTTCAGATCGCTTACGGCAGCGCTTACAGCGCCGGTGCCCAGCGGCGCGACACCCGCCGGTGGTACCGTCTGCACCAGGTTGCCCGCCTGATCATAGTAGTACAATGTATAGTGCCCTTCGCTGTCGCTGTAACGCATGGTCAGCGTTTCACCCGAAGTACCCATTACCTGGCGCACATAACCGCGCTTAAACTCGCGCTTCTGCTCCTCCAGATAGTTACGGTAACGGTACATCGCATGCGCATCGGCCGCGATAATCTTCTGGCCGATGCAGCTCTCTGCGGGATCCGCATCATATTCGATCACAATCGGCTTGCAGACAGCGCCCACCTGATCACAGGCAGTCCCTGCCTCCACCTCAAAGGTGGAGCTCAGGGATGCACAGCCGGAAAGCTCCGCTGTATAGGTCAGTGTATAAATACCCGTCAGCGAGGTACGCAGGGAAATGCCCTGCGCTCCGCTCACACCGGGTCCTGACCAGGTATGGCTGTAGCCGGGCAGACTGCGCGCATGAAGCGTAGTGGTCTCTCCCGCGCAAAGCGTACGGCGGGAAGCGGTAATATCGGTACGGGGACTCACCGGAGCAGGCACCTCTACGGCCGGCTCATGGGTACAGCCCATGGCATCTTCGATCACAAGCCGGTAAAAACCGGGGTCCAGATCGTTGCGGTATGAGCCTGTCGACTCATCCGGCCAGTGCACCGTATAGGGCGCGATACCACCCGAAGGCGAAATCGTCAGTGCAGCCTTATGTCCCGCGCAGGGAGCTGCTGTAAGGGTATGACTCGCAGAAAGGGCCGAAGACGGACCGCTTATCTCAAAGGAAAGGGTTCCTGTACAGCCCATCACATCAATTACGTCCAGCTGATAGCTGCCCGCAAGGGCATTGCTCAGGTCTCTGTTTTCACTCGTATAGGTCTCTGTTCCGCTGCCCTCCTGACCCGGTACGGTCCAGGTATAGGTAAAGGGCGCCGTACCGCCATCAAGGGCAATATCGGCCTTTTCCAGGACACCATCGCAATTTGTCCGCAGGGCTTCCGTACCGGGAGCCGTCAGGGTAAAGGGATGGATACAGATTTTTTCAGGGCAGATCGCGTTGTTTGCTGCCTCCAGCTCCACACTGCGCTCAATGGCACAGTTTTCCGCCGTGATCACACGTACCGTATGCGTACCCGTGCAGCCGTCTGTCAGCTCAGGATGCTGTATCCCGTTCCAGTATATGCGCGAGCCCTGAGGCAGATTTTCCAGACCTTGCAGTCTGGCCGAGCCATCGCAGGCACCCGAGCAGGTCGGATCACTGATGACCAGCGGAGTTACTGTCAGGTCACAGTCCGGCACCCGTATGGTGGCTTCTGCCTCACACCCCCGTCCGTCTGTTACCACCAGCGTATAGGTGCCGTTGTCCAGATCGCTCTGTTCGGCTGCCGATGCATTGACGGCCCCCCCGTCAAGAGCCTTCCAGGCATAGCTGTAGCCACCCATGCCTCCGCTCAGGACCGGCCGGGCATGATCGCCGTCGACCAGCACATAGAGCTGTATGGGCGCCGAGGCGCAGCCTTCATAGTAAAATGTATATTCCTGCTTACAAAGCGTACCATCGGTAATTTCTACGGTATAGAACCGGCCCGGGTCAAGATCGGCCCGGGACTGGGCAATAATGTCATCTTCCGGCCAGTGCACGGTATAATCGGGCTGGCCACCCTCCACGACGATACGTACTGCTCCCTCACCATTGTACTGGTGGGATACCACCATAGGGGCGGGATCAATCAGCTCAACAGAGATAAACGATACACAGCCTTCCTCTTCGTCACGTACGGACAGATAGTACGTACCGGCTTTGAGTCCGCTGATCAGCGGCTGATCCGGATTTTGCAACGTGCCGGACATAGCTGTCCAGTGCAAGGCGCCGGTACCGGAAAACGCTCCTTCCAGCGTACCGGTCGCCGTACCCGGACAGGCCGGATGTACAGGCCTTGCGGTCAGGGTACCCGGACATGGCCGGATTACCTGTACCGGGAGGGATGCCGGACAGTCGTTGGCATCGGTCACAGTAAGCGTATAAACTCCCGGCTCCGTAAGGGTAGCCGAAGCGCCCGCGGGCTGCCCGCTCCACTGCCAGGCATACGGAGCGGTACCACCGGAAGCAGATGCTGTATAGACATGTCCGGAATAGGTATAATCCGGCGCCAGCGGCTCCGGTGCGGACAGCAGCTCTTCTCCCTCATACAGTGTACAACGCCCGCCTCCGGGCAGCTGACGGATCAGGATAAGCTGATAGCTGCCACGGCCGATACCCTCCAGCAAGGCGGAGGACGAGCTGCGGCCCCTGCCGCTCCAGCTCACCGTTGTATTGGCGGGCTGGTTGAGCAGCTCCAGGCTGCCGTCGCGGCTGTCCGCGCAGGCAGGCAGCACCGGCACAATATCCGGTGTAAATGTTTCATGGCAGGACGGCACGAGCGGCAGACTGGTATCGGCCGGGCATCCGGCCGGATCTCTGGCAACAACACTCAACAGGCCGTCCTGATACGCGCTGGCCGGCACGGCATGCGGACCGGGACCGGACAGTCCCGCTGACCAGGACAGGGTATACTGCTCCGCCGTATAGCGGGCAGCCGGTGTCACTACTGCCTGTATGAGCGACACATTGCCGCTGGCGTCATACTCGAGCGCCTGAATCTCTACCTGGCCGGTACCTCTTGAAGGCACCTCGATATCCAGCGATTCGTAAAAGCCGTTTACTCTGTCAAATACAGATACGGTTACATTGCCTGCCGGCAGGCCGGTAATATGCAGGGCATCGGTCTGCTCATTGGCCGAGTTGGCGATCTGATAGTCGCCGCTGCCGTTTCTGATCCGCAGGCGTACGCTTCCGTCCGGCTTGCATACGCTGGCAGGCTCTTTATCATAGCTGATCTCCCAGCCGCTATCGCGACGGTCACGGCCATTGACCGTAACACGGATCATACAGCCATCCGGCGTACGCACCCGGTATACCGCATCGCGATCGGGAAGCGGAGCAGGGGTATTGGCCTCCAGCGGCTGATCATCAGGTCCCGTCACCTCACAGTCACCGGGACAATCGCAGCCGATCAGGAAGGTATCATTTTCATAATAGGTCACTCCGACCGATTCGCACTCGCCTCTGCATGAGGTTTCACCTTCGATTACAAAAGGTAAGGTTACGGTACAGCTTCGGACATCGCTGACGATGACCGAATGGTTGCCCGCATTGAGGAAGCGGTGCTCGTTTTCGTTATTTCTTATCCCGTCGGACCAGGCATAGCTATAAGCGCCCTGGCCTCCTGTAGCTGCCACCGTCGCAGTCTTTTCCGACAGCGCTACGGTAGCCGACAAAGGATCATCGAGACAAGGGTCTTCATACAGGAAGGTATAGGATTTGGGGCAGTTGCCCGCGTCGTATACCGTTACGGTATAGCTCTGTCCGGCTTTCAGGTCGTCTCTGGACGAGGCGAAGCCTGCTCTATCCGGCCATTGAACCTTATGTTCCGGCCTGCCGTTGCTGACCAGAATAGTCACGGTACGCCCCGTAACCCGGTGGCTGACCACCATAGGCAGCGGGTCTCTGAGCAGGAATCCTGCCCGGAGCACACAATTATTGGCGGGATTCAGCACGCTTACCTTATACAGATCAGCGCCCAGGTTAAGCTGGACGCGGTCGGAAGGCGTGACCACATCCGCACCGGTCCAGACATATTGTACGCCCGGTGTGGCATGGGAAGCCTCCAGGCTGCCGTCTTTGACTCCCGGGCAGGAAGGCGCCTGCGGATGCAGGGAAACCGTCCCTGAACAAAGCGGAGGCGTAACAATCACCCCGGCTCCCGAGGTACATCCCTTCGAATCGGTCACCTGAACGGTATACGTTCCCGGCGTGCTCAGCGTGGCTGAAGGACCGGAAGGCTGGCTCTGCCACTGATAGGTATATGGCGATGTGCCTCCGCCGGCCGAGGCAGTATAGACCTGGCCTGCACGGCTTACTCCCACCTCCAGCCTGTCGGGCTGGCCGAGCGAAGTCGTACCGGAAGCCACCACACAACGCTGGCCGTTGGACATATTTTTTGTAATCTGATACCTGTAGGTACCGGCCCTGAGGCTATTGGCCACAGGATTGTTCTGATACCAGGTTTCGCCCTCCCACATGATCGCCGCTCCCGACGGGAGATTGAGCAGAGAAATCTGGCCGTTGGCTCCTCCATGGCAGGAAGGCTGCGTATGGCTCCACTGCGGAGTAAAGCTTTCGGGACATTCCTGTACGTCCAGCAGGGCGGTATACTGGCAATTATTGGCATCGATGATGGTCGCGCTCACAAAGCCCATATAGACAATATCGTCCGACAGGGTATGCGGACCTGTGCCGCTATGGCCCGTAGACCAGGTAATGGTATACGGTGATGTCGTATGACCGGAAGGCGGCAGCGGGTTGATACGTACGGATTTGGGTATATTGCCTGCTCCCGCACGGGTCAGCACTTCAAACACCGCCCTGGTTGGCTCTACCTTCAGAATCTCCACATGCTCCTCCGCTGTCAGGTTACGCTGCCTGTCATACACCGTCACTCTGGTCATACCGGGAGGCAGGTTGGTAATCGTGGTACTGTTGGTCTGTCCGTTGGAAGAATTGCTGATCGAGTAGTCACCGCTGCCATTGGTAATGACAAGGCTGACAGAGCCCATGGCAGAGCAGGTCGCGTGAACAGGCGTAGCTATAATCGTCGGCAGATCGCCGATCCTGCCCTGTACGAGCACCTGCTCCAGGCAACCGCCCGGTGTCAGCACTTTATACAGCTTGTCGGTATCCGGACGTTCAAATACCGTTTCTTCGGGTGTCTCTTCGTCCTGATCGTCCAGCACCTGGCAGCCGCCGGGGCACTGGCACACAATCTTAAACTGGTTGTCGGGCAGATAGACTACATCGATCTGCGCACAATCGGTGGCTGCACACCCCTCCTCACCGATCACCACATCCAGCACACGGGCGCAATGGCGCTCATCGGCCACCACAACCGTGTAAATACCGGTAGACGTATATATATGTTCGGCTGTGGTTCCGGTCGTTCCGTTGCCCCAGTCATAGCTAAGGGCTCCGATACCGCCGGAAGCTGTCACGGTAACCGTACGGTCATCCGTCAGACTTGCCGCCTGTATAGGTTCCTCATCGCAGGTATAATCAAAATCAAAGGTATAAAGCTGCACACAGCCCTTGCTGTCAGTAACTTCTACGATGTATTCAGCAGCATTTTCCAGATTCTTCCGGATATTTCCGACAAAGTCGTTGTCTGTCCAGCGTGCCTGCCAGGTTCCCGGCACCCGGTTCTCTACTACGATCAGCGCAGTTGAGTCATTGATCATCCGGTGCGATATGCTCATAGGCTTCGGATCACGCAGCGCTACGCCCGCATAGGATATGCAGCCGCTCAGAGGATCCCGGACAGAGATCATGTAATCTCCTGCCGGCAGGCCGCTGATGGCAGGAGCTGCAGGATTCGAAATACCGGCTCCGGTCCAGAAATAGTCAAGCCCGCTCGTGGAAAAGGCAGCGCTGAGCGCTCCGTCGGAACCACCCGGACAGGTCGGCGGCTCGGGATTCAGGTCAAAAATACCCGGACAAGTCCGCAGTATGCGCTTGTAGGCAGTCGCCGGGCATTCATTGGCATCACGGGCAGTGACCCGGTACAGACCCGGTTCCTCAAGCAATACAGACTGATCTTTGGCACCATTGGACCAGATGAAAGAAACCGGTGCGGTTCCCCCTGTAGCGGTGGCGGTATACTCAGGTCCCGAACCGGCTATGGTAACCTGTAGCCTGTCGGGCTCTCCGAGTGAAACCATACCGTCGTACAGTATGCAGGTCTTGTCTTCAGAAGTGGTCCCCGTCAGTATAAGCCGGTATTCTCCCCGGCCGATGCCGCTCAGGATATCTCCTGTGCTCAGCCCCGGTGTCCCGGACCAGGACAGACCGGCGCCCGAAGGCCGGTTGGTCAGCCCGATGGAACCATCTTTCCGGCCATGACAGGTCGGAAGCGTTTTGTCAAACTCAGGTGTAAAGGATGCTTCGGGGCAGGATGGCACCAAAAGGATCGACCTGGTCAGCGGACAACCCGCCGGATCGATCATGGTAGCATGCACCACACCCCGCTTATAGGCCGCAGCACCCAGAGTAACCGGACCATGCCCGCTTTCTCCGGTCGACCATTGTACTTGATAGTCTCCGGCGCCGAATACAGAGGCCGGCGTAATGTTTACTTTCACAGAAGCCGGAAGCCCTTCGGAATTTACCGATACTACTTCCATACCCATGCTGCCCGCATCGACAGCACCCACGGGAATATCCAGTATTTCGCTCAGCCCGCTGATATTGTCGACTACAGTCACTTGTACGATACCGGCATCCAGCCCGCTGATGACTGTGGCATCACGCTGACCGTTGGCGTCGTTGTATATGGAATAGTGGCCGCTGCCGTTTTCGATGGTCAGACTGATCACGCCGTTGGCTTCGCAGGAGCTCCGGGGACTGGTTTTGTAGCTTACCCTCAGCGGAGTCTCCACAGAAATATCATCAAGCCCCTGTACGGTGATTTCGACAGCGCAGCCGTCCGGCGTAAGCACGGTATAGCGGCTATTGCGGTCAGGACGGCCATAATACGTGCCCGCCTCGAGCGGAGCACCGCCGGCGTCGCTGATCAGGCACTCTCCGGGACAATCACAACGAATGGAAAACTGTCCGTTGGAGGTATATTCGACTTGTATCTGATCGCACTCTCCGGTGCACTGACCGGGAGAAATAATTGTAAAATAGCTGGTGACGGAGCAACCCTTGCCGTCGGTGACGGTAACCCAATGCTCGCCCCCGGTGTCGAATACATGCACAGGATCGGTCCCCTCTGCACCATCGGACCAGGTATAGCGAAATGCCCCTGATCCTCCTTCAGCCTCTGCTTCCGCCTTCATGGCGGTCAGTGTCACAGATACCAGGATGGGATCGGGCTCATTGATTTCAAAGCTGATGGATGTGGCCGGACAGCCCGGCACATCGATCTGTACGGTATAAGAGCCGGGAAGCAGCCCCGTATAAGGGTTTTCGCCGCCTTCCAGCGGCGGATTCCACTCCACAGGTCCCTGACAGGAGCAGTTGGTGGTCGCCGGTGACAATACAAGCCCGTCTGCGGTATTGACTCCGTTGGCATCGCAAAGATCGAGCTTTCCTGCCAATATGGATGAACCGTTGAGTGTAGTCTGGTCTTCGACCCGTACCATGGCACAGCTGCTGCCTACCCCTTCTATCCGGCCGTTGGCCATCAGGTGGCGGGTGGAGAGCAGACTACCCGCGTCGCCTTCGTAGTAGCTGCCACCGTTCATCACGGTATACTTTTCCACTACGATGCTGCCCCGGTTGACAAGCGAGGTATTGTTGTGCAGCTCTCCGCCGACAAAGATCCGGCAGGTATTGATCAGATCAGAGTTTCCGTTGATCTTGAAGTCGACACCAGTCACCATGGTACCACCGTTGATGGTAGTATTGATATTGTTGAAGCTGGCGGTGGTTGAAAAATAGTTGTAGTTAAGAAAACGGCCGGCCGGCTGGTTGATGTCAAAATCTCCCTCAACAGTCACTCTGCCGTGGTTTTCGAGCTGTCCGTTGAAGCCGCAGCTGCCCGGAATATGGATCGTACCGTAGTTGCGCACGGTGGTGAGCGGTGTAAAATTGAAATTGGCCCAGGTAAAGGCGCCGTTGACCACAAGGGTAAAGTCCTCATTGGAGTTCTGCATATTGACCTGAGAAGGCGCAGCCTCACCACAAACAATCAGGGTACCCCCATATACATTGATGATTCCGGTAAAGCCGGAAGCGGTCAGGCATACGCGGTCACCCGGATGCAGATCAATCACACCGGAATTGTCACTGTAAGGCGCACAGCCTGACAGACAGCTCTCCGTAGAGGTCTGCGGCACGGAACAGCTGAACGAGGCAGTACCTCCCAGACTGGTCCCGGTTGTCAGTATCTCACCCCCGCGCAGCACGGTAGCCGTACCTTCGCCTCCGTCGCAGAGCGGATCGGTCGTCACGACCGTGAAGTCGCAGGACTTCGCTTCGCCAATGGTAAAGTCGGCCGTAGCAGAACAGCCTTTGCTATCGGTCACGTGCAGGGTATAGTCTCCCTCCCGCTCGTAGCTCTGTACAGAGTCGGTACCAGTAGCCGCTGACCAGAAATAAAAATAGGGACGGCTTCCCCCGCTGACCTCCGCGGTGGCTGTATTTCCGTCTACGCTCATGACAATCGTCACGGGGACGGGATTTACAATGGTAAAGGCTTTATTTACTGTGCTGCACCCCGGCACGGATACCTCTACAGTATACGAGCCCGCTTCCAGACCACCGGCCTGCGGTCCTGTAGCCTCTATTCCCGTTCCCCAGGTATAAAAGCCGGAGCTTTGCGGTTCTTCTTCCCCGCTGCCACCATTGCAGGAACAATCGGTGGTAGCGGGAGCAATGATCTGTCCGCCTGCATGAGCAAAGCCTGACTCAGCACAGAGATCCATACGGCCTGACAGGCGGGAAGTACCGTTGAACCTGGTTTCACCGCTCACCCGCATAGAGGCGCAGGATGAGCCCGGTCCCGTCATATCGCCGTTGGCCATCAGATGCACGGTAGTAAGCTGACTACCCGCATCGCCCTGATACAGAGACCCGCCGTTGAGATAGGTCCAGTCTCCTACAGTCACTGTGCCTTTGTTGATGAGCAGTGTATTGTTGAGCAGACGGTTTGTGATATGCAGCTCGCAGAGATTCTCAAAACCCGAGCCGCCGTTGTTGTCAAGACTGCCCAGTATGCTGATCTTTCCTCCATTGACCAGATGATTGTAATTGTTAAAGTCGCTTCGGACCAGCATGTCGCCGGTATTGGAAAACTGGCCTCCCCGGTTTACATTAAACACCCTGACCTCCATCTCCCCATGGTTTTCAAACTGCCAGCCGGCATTGGCATTGCCTTCTATCCGGAGCTTACCGTAATTTTTTATAACACAGGCATCCTTCGGATTGAGGTCTGCCTCCACGACCAGCTCTCCGTTGATGATCAGGTTGAGCGGCGCATTGTTGTTGACAAACCGGACTTCGGTTGCATGGGCTTTTCCACATACGATGAGGGTACCTCCTGAAAGAACGAGTATTCCCCGAAAATCGGCGGATGTAAGACATACCGTTTGCCCCGGCCCTACGTTCACCTCTCCGGTACTGGCGCTGTAGGGTGTGCAGCCTTCTGAACAGGAATAGGCGGATACTTCCGGTTCGAGACACTGGCCGCCTCCCGCATCGGGAAGACCGGTAACAATCGCACCGTTAACAACTACAGTAGCCGTACCATCGCCATCGCCTTCGCAGGTAGGCTTCGTTGTATTGACCTGAATATCGCAGCCGATAAGAAAAGGCTTTGTAGCTGTACATCCTGCAGCATCGGTTACAGAAACCGCATAGGAACCCGCCTGCGGATAGGTAGCGCGGTCAGCGGCTGAACTGTGTGAAGCCCAGGAATAGCTGAGCGGCCAGGAAGCTCCCGCTACCTCAGCGCTGGCTGTAAAGCCGGATACTGACACATCGATCACCGGATTATTGACAGAAAGTCTGGCCGGATACGATGCCAGGGTATCATTGATCACGCAGCGATAGCGCCAGGTGTTGATAGCTGTAGTAGCCCCGGAAACAGTCAGTGAAGAGGTAGTGGCTCCCGCATACAGACCTCCGTTGGTGATATCGGTAAAGGTCCCGGTACCCCCGTCAGTCTGCCACTGATAGCTCAGCGACGATCCGGTAGCGGATACGGAAAAGACCGTGCCTGCACCGGCACATATGACCGCATCGGAAGGATGCGATGTAATCTGCGGATTGCTCAGAATTTCAAGCGGATCGGCTATGGCCGTCCGGGCGCACAAGCCGGCCGTTGCCAGCACGAGGCCTAAAAAAGCATGGCGCAGCGCGCTGCCGGCAAGACGCCGAAAAAGTCCTGACACAGGAGTGCCTGTTTCCGATACGGTGTTCATCACGGTATTTTTTCGTAAAAAAGGAGGCAAAAACATAGTTCTGTTAGTCTGCTTCTGTTGAGCTTCTCTGTTAAAAATTAATTGGACGGAGCGGTAACCGGCCTGCAGATCACGGGATCCATGGAAGGCAGGTATATGGTAACGGGCTTATACACCTTCACTCCGCCGCTGTCAATGGTGGCCGTAGCCGCAAACGGCTGACTGGTCACTCCGCCTTCATCATCCCAGCAAGGTCCTTCATCGCCGGGGCGAAGGGCTTTCAGATCGCGGAACTCCAGCAGGGAAGCATAGTCGCCCGTATTGAGGCCGCAGATCTTGATCCGGATCGTTGCCTGATTGATCGTAAGGTCGCCGGTCAGCTTCAGGCCGGTCAGCGTGGAAGTCCATTCGGGCTCCCAGTCTGCCATATTCGCCTGATAATCCGGTCTTGTATCGTCATCTTTGCGCACAAGAGCGCGCAGGACATCGTTGTAGAAGTCAATCTGGCCGGAGCTATACAAATCAATGTCGGCGCCGGAAGTCAGCAAGTGTCTTGACTTGTTGTCCACATGCTCCGATGAAAAGGTCAGCATGTTGACAAAGGAAACAGCCCTGTATGCGTCATCAGTCAGCAGACACCGGGGTGCGAAGGTACAGGGCGCGAGGGCGACTCTGTTGTCATTGCTGCCTTCATAATTATAGGTACCGGTAATGGTCAGCTCTTCTTTTTTCCATTGGTCGTAGTAGCCCATCCGGAAAGTAAAGGACGGATTGCTGCCATTGGTAATCGCCTGAAAGCAGCAGATATCGCCAATGGACGCAAAGGTGGCCTCCGGTGAGCTTTCGACCGGCAGGGCAAGAGTAACAGTGGCCAGCACATTATCCGAGGCATCGGTAAAATTGGCTGTCAGTGACTTGCCATCAAGGGCATAGTCAACATTTTTCCAATACAGCTTTCCTCCACCCGGTGGCAGCAGGGCATCGCGCAGGGCCATACCCGCCGCGACCTCAAAATCCACCCCGTCGCAGGTCAGTATTTCATCGGTTCCCAATAGCTTTTTATGCTCTTCATTGCCTACGGTATTGGTTACCCGGTTAAGATCCATAAGCAGTACTTCCAGATCAGAGGCGAGCGGACACTGCCCGCAGGACTCATACTTGAACACCCTTGCCTCTTCCTCCAGCGCTCTGGCGGATTCTTCCACATCTTCCTGGCAGGGGACTGATACTTCGATCACATTATCCAGCCCGTCATATACCAGTGTCTTGCAGTTTTCCCTGATACGGCCTCCCGGTATGCCACCCGGTACCTGAGGCCAGAAACGGGCGGTAAAATCACTGTAGCCGGGCGCAGAGCGGAGATTGCAGAGCTGCGCGGGATTGAGATACTGGATAGACCAGGCATTCCGGTACACCGTATGTGAAGTCCATGAGCAGCTCCGTTTCGGAAACGGATTCCAGTTTACTGAGCAGGAACGCGTCCAGACTGTTACCGGAGTACTCACCAGCATCGGGTTTCCCATGTATTTACTATCGTTCAGGTCCATAAAGTCTGCATGTCCTATACATCCGTTGTAGTAGTGCCCCTCTACAGCCTGCTTCGCTGCTTCGTCTCTTGCCAGCTTTTGCTTTTCGGACAGGTAAAGTGCCTTGTACACGTTCCACTCGGCGTCACTGTCGATCTCGCCGTTGTCGCAATTGCTCAGGCAATCCGTGGTCAGCGACGGGCAATTGACTGTCCAGTTGGCAAAGGATACCATCGTATAATCGACACTCTGGCTGGTCGCGAACTTGCTGAGCCTGTCCTGCATGATGCTCTTTTGCTGAGGTCTGCCGGTAAAGTACGGATCCTGATCAAGCAGATCGGGAATACCATTGACAAGATATTCCTTGTCGGTGGCGATATCGACTGTTGCCGCGTCGGCGATGCCATAGTCAAAATCATGGCTGTCTTTGAGACGGCTGCAGGCTATCAGGTATTCGTATTCCGGATGATAGGTCACCAGATAGTTGGCCCAATGGTTCATCCAGTATTTTTCAAAGTCGGCCAGATTGGCCAGATAGCGCACCGGAACTCTGGACAATCCAGTTTCAGCGTCGAGCAGCTCTACCTGAGCATCGCTCCACAAAGCCGGATGATAGGTATGTTCACCATCGCGTCGGACATAGACGTAAAAAACGGCCCCTTCCCTGTCTGTATAGTTGGTAATTTCATAGTGAACGCCGGACAGATCTTCATTGAACAGAATCTGACCCGTCTGATCCGGTCCTGTCTCGGCCGGTGATCGTTTTATTCTCAGAGGATACCGGTACGAAGGCGTATTATCGCTTAGCACAGCGCGCAAAAACGCCGGTATCCGTATCTTGTTTTCCAGGTTGAAAACGGAATAGGGAAAAGGGGAAGCATCGATCGCATTGTCGCCCGAATCTCCGGCTTCAAAGATGCCGTCGGACTTGTTAAAGGAAATCTCCGGCTTGGAAATAACCGGCTCCCCGTCTTCAATGGTGGCCTCCGGAGCTCCGGACTGTATGATTTTTTCCCGGCGTATCTTACCGTACTGACCACCCGGACTCATATCACCGAGCATGGCCTGCAGACTTCCGCGGCAGCCTATCCCTTCGTCATCGCAGATCTGATCGCAGGCTTCGGACAGCTGCGCGATCTCGGCCGGAGAAAGATTTCCGGAAACCCTGATTTCTTCCACTTCGTCCCTGCAGCTCTGACAGGTAATGCCGCAGCCCCGCAAATCGATCTTTGCCCGCTCCTCATCTATAAAATTCTGGTCGAGCAGCAGGCAGTTGGGTGCCTGCAGGTAATCGAGCCAGTAGTTCTCCAGCTTTGCTTCATCTACCTTCAGGATCTTGACGATCTGATACTCTCCCGCAGGGAGATCATCGGTAAGGGATGCTTCCGGTATTTCCAGCTTTACGCCTGAAGCGCCGGTATGACCGCCGGTCAGGGCATCCGAACCGCTCATCTTCTCATCTGCGCACTTGTCAGTAACCACAACGTCAACGATCACTGCCGGATCATAGACACGCTCGCTCTCAGGATCCATTACACAGGCGATGGTAAAAGGATTGAGCGTAGCCTCATATTCAAAGCGGTACTGGCTTGTACCGGTTACGGCAAATTTGGAATTGTATATTCTGATCAGCGAATCGGATGAAAACTTGTTGACACCGGGCGATCCCAGAAGCTCACTGTCGATCTGACGGCTCATATTGCCATCCAGCGCGGAAAGCGATCCGGGAGCGTTGCCGGCCAGCGCCGTAGCCACCACTTTGCCGTCCAGATCCAGATAGGAAACACTGACCTGGCCGTTGGGATCAATCACGGTATTCTTTTTATAATGCGATGCATAGCCGACCTGAGAGCCGAAAAGCCGGCTCAGCTCTTCCTGCTGTGGTGCAGCATACAAATAGCTGGTTTCACGGGTGGAATTGATCCGGTGCGCGGGTCCTACACCGGACTGTGCGGCAATACGGCCGGTATTGTCGGGCGTATAGACGGTCTGGGTATACGGATACCCCTGTGCATCCGGGATCAGGTCACGGTTGAGCAGCTTGTTGCCGGTATTGCCTCCGTCCTCAAAGGGATTGGCAGGCGAGTAATAGCCGGAAGCGCCGGTTTCATCCGAAAAAACGGGACCGAGCGGCGCACAGCCCTGCCCCTCTTCGGCCTGATCGTAATCACTTTTTTCGATAATATCTTTGCCCTCTATGAGGTTGAAGTTGGGATAATAGGAAAAGGCATTTTCAGTGACCGGTACCGGCAGCAGCTGAATGACCGGGCGACCGTTGTAATCGTAAAAGGTCTCTCCTACTACGGAGCGCTGATCGGTATTAATCCGGGTCACGGCCTGACGGTTGCGGGCGCTGCCGTCGTGATAGCTCACCACAAGCTTGTTTTTGCCTTCTTCGGCAAAGCTCAGTGAGGACTGCCAGTTGAGCAGTTGCTCATGCCCTTCAAAGACAAAATAATGAGGAAAATCGCCGGCCTTTTCCCAAAGGCCGTCCTCAACAGTCCAGCGGGTTCTGAACGCTACCGGCCTGTTTTCGGCTACGTTTTTGCCCACGCCCCGCAGGCGGTACAGGATAATGCCCCGCTCATAGATCATGGGTATCTGATAGGAAAGTCCGCGTACATCGACACGGGAGCTGTTGTTTCTGAACAGGAACCGGTCGACCCTGACCGCGGAAGGAGCCAGCGTAGCCTCGGGATTGGTCGGATGCTGATCGGATACATAGGTCCACTCCAGCTCGTAGTATTCGGCTCCGGCTATTTCAGTCCAGCTCACTTCCAGATTGCCGTCCGCACTGATCAGCTGCTCATGGCTTAGCGTAAAGTTGCTGCTGATGGCATCGCGTTCCAGCTTTTCAAACGACCGGGTCACCACTTCCACTTCCAGAGCCAGGTTGCTGCTGACCAGCTCCGGCGCTACAGAAAGACCGGCAGCCAGTACCTGCGCAGTGATCTTCTGGGCTCTGTCCAGCTTCAGAAAAGCAATGTCCCTGACCCGTGGTGTGCTCAGATCAATTTCCAGCGAGGAGACAGTAGTAAAGGTTTCAAATCCCAGGTCACCCTCCACGGTATAGGATATGGCGACAGGTACCACGGCTCTTCCCACCGGCCGGGGCGCGGCGAGATCGCTGATGGTGTAGCTGAGCCTGACCATGGCGTAGCTTTCCTCTACCCAATAGCTTCGCTCACTGAGCGGTGTACCAAGCGAAGTCTGATAGCGGCTGCCGGTAGCTTCGAGCACTGCACCGGCTATGATGGCAGCGCCGGTCTTCCGGTCGCTTTCAGCCGCCCAAAGGTGCAGGGGCAGCAGGGCCAGCACTAAAAATAGTATTCTCATGCGCTTAAAATTTCAACGTTCCGTATTGTGGCTGATACAGCTGGTAGTCTCGCCAGCGATCTGTGGTCCTATAGCCGTTGGTATCTTTTGTAACATAGTAATCATAGCTGTGAAAATCAGGTCCCGGCTTCCACTTCTGGTCCCAGACCTGATAGTTCAGCTCCATCGAATGAAAGGGCTCGGGATAAGCGGGTGAAAAATCCGCGTATATGTTTTTCAGCATTTTATCTCTGGCCGTAAAGTCTATCCGTGCTTTGGTGTACATAAAGTCCTGCGGAAAGGTCAGCACAAAGGAGATCAGGCCGTTTTTTTCGGTACGGACAACACCTGAGGCCTCGCGTACCAGCAGGGACAGGTTTTCGACCATGCTGACCGATCCCTGTCCGGAAAGGGCTCCTTCTTCCAGTACCATGATTTTCTGGACATGATTGATCAGCAGAGAGATCCTGCCATCGAAGAAAATATCCTGCATATCGCCCGTCTGAATCCGGGTAGAAGCTCCGTTTTTGTACAGATTGCTCACCAGCGTCTGACGGTCGCTCAGCTCATCCCGGCTGGTAATAGTGAGGCTGTAGCGGGCATGCAGGTTTCCCGGACCGGAAAGGGTCTTGTCGAGCTGCCCGCAAAGCGCGTGGAGCTCGTCCTGCTGCCCCAGGCCTGTACGGACAATGAGCAGGCAAAGAGATAGTACTATAAATCTGAACATGTATCTGCTTAGTCTGTGTGAATCTTGCTTTGATTGGTCCGGGTCTCTTTGATGGTCATCACCCCGCGCTCGGTTTCCTTCTTGACACGTATGAGGATACCTTCATCATCGTACTCGTAGCGGGTAGCGTAGTTGTTTTCATCCAGCTCTGCCACCAGCCGCTGCGTCGAGGGATCATACACAAAGGATTTCATATTGCTGCGGAAGGGATGGATCCGGATATCATCAAAATAGACATCCCCCTCTGCTTTTTCATTGACCAGCCCGATAGAGATACTGGCAGCTCCCAGGGGTATGGCAAAAGTGGTATCCACCCGCTGCCAGCCATCGATGATGGGCCCCGAAGGACGGTATATGACCGCTGTGGCAGGCTCATCGTCAAAGATGATCCGCACACCCGAATGCCTGTAGGTAGCAGGTACCTTGTCCTTGTAATCTTCCCTGATCCAGGCAGAAAGCTGATACTCCTCTCCCGGCAAAGGAGAAAAAGAGGTGACGCACTCGGAGCAGGAGGGAGGGTCACACTCATTAATTACAATTGTAGTATCCAGCACACACTTTGGAAGATCATTAAGACAGACCTTTGTTAGGGATATATCATCTATACCTAAATCATTATTTCCCGAACTTCCATACGATCGGATGGATATAATTATGAAATCTTCTCCGGCCAGGGTCTGAAAAACTCCCGCCATCTCTCCCCAAGATTTCCCTCCGGTAACTGGTATACCTGTTTCGGTCGCCTCTTTTATTTCTCCATTATAGGTTCCGTTTCCAATGGCAAACATGGAATAAAAAACACCTTCGCGCTCGATTCCGAAATCAACACGAGGGGCACCTGTGCCACCTGAACCTGTTGCGTTGGCAACAAAACACGCAAAACGATAACTCGTTAATTGGGATACAGGCACTATTTGTCTCCATACATCGAAATTGTCAGTAACTGAATTATTTGATCCATCAATACACAACCAGTTTCCTTCGCCATTCATACCTGGTGTGTGATCTTTCATACCTGCTAATTGACCTACACCCATATTACCAGATCGAACTCGGAATGTCTTAATATATCCAGCTCCACATGATGTACCTGATGGTTCCCCAAAGGTATATTTGTAATAATAATCCGATTGGAAACCAAAGAATTCTAATTGAGTTTCCGGACTAAGAGTACAACTACAATATGCTTGACCGACCATGCCGCACAAATTCCGGACATCGTCTTCATTCACCCCTTCAAAGTCCGCATTGACAATTGCATTTTCAGTATAGCAATTATTGACATTTACTTCAATATTATAAGTACCTGGAATATAACTTGTAGCAGGAGAAAGGAGTGTAGACGTTACACCATTTCCTAATTTCCAATATATGTTGTCAATTTCGATTTGAGGAGATGACGTAAAACTAAATGCAACATCCTTATTATCACATGTATTGTTAAAATTAATCGCGGCACCAGGGCAATCCTGTGCTGATAAATTATTAACTGAGAGAATCAAAAAGGAGAAAAGTATAAATAGCTTCATATCAATTCTCCAATATTATTTTTTTTACCTCCTGATAACTCTCAGTTTGGATATAGACAAGTCCCAGCCCGGAAAATTGAGTTGCCGATGATAGTTTGTAGCTAAACCCTTTTTGAATTAATCCCTCGTAAATAACTCCATCATAATTACCATTTAGATTACTTACCTCTGAGATATTATGACCAAATGAATTCTTGGTAATTACAAAAGGGAGGATTAATAACAGTATATATTTCATAATATATTTTTTTAATTTAAATTATTGACCATAAATTAAATAGTTAATCTTTTTTTAGAATAATTCTCACCCACTCTACTCACACTTCTCAATCACCTTCCGTATTTCCAGCACATTTCCTTTGCCTACCTTGATAGACCTGCGTCCGGTATGCGCTTCGTCCTGTGTCAGATGCGTCTTGTGTGCTCTCCAGCTCAGGTGGTCATCTTCACAATCCTCGTAGCTGTAATCCTCAAAGCCGTCAAAGCCTGTTTCCCGGTAGCGGGAATTGTTGGAGGTGGCCACCGGCAGATTGCGGCCATAGCCGAACTGCGCCATGGAGTAGCGCTCCAGCGCATCCTTATTTTCGATTTCCATGCCCACAGGATTGTAATGCGTGATCTCTGTCACGTACTGCCATTTGGACACATTGAGCGCTGTACCTCTGAGGGCGCTAAGCGTGTCTGCACCCGCTGACCAGAATGGAATATAATCGGTAAAGTATCCGTCCTGACGTATATCCATCTGCTGATTGTATCTGCTCTGTGTCCTTCCGGTCAGGTAAGTATAGGACTTATAGGGTCTTGGATTGCCCTTGCGGCCGGTGACGAAAGGATTGGTACCCACTGCTTCCATGCCTTCGCAGTTGCAAAACTTCTCCCACTCATAGCGGAATACGCTGGCTCCTGCGTTGAGTACTTTACTGAAGTGAAGCGGATTGCCAGCACCATTGACCGGATTGGCCAGAGTAACCACTGTACCAACCGGTATACCGAGTGTATTGCGTGCTCCGGAGCGGATAATCCTTGCGGTTTTCAATGTGCCGGGATCCGATCCTCTTTTGGCCAGAAACCTGCCGGCATCCGCGTCGTAATACGCCAGTCCTTTTGTCCCGTCGGTATTTTCATACAATAGCTCATCGCCGTTTCTCAGCACTCCTGCAACCTTTGCATGATTCCTGTCAGTAAAGCGCAGACCCTCGTTTCCTGATGCAGGCCCCATGACCGGATAAGCCCAGTGACCGGGATAGGTAAAGGAATATACGGGGTCATGAAACTCATTTTGCACCTCAGTGAGCAACACCTGTCCGGTTTCCACGTCCCAGGCTAGGTTGCGGGTAGTAATGGTCGAGCCGTTGTCGCTGGCTCTGGTCGATACCAGTATAGCATGCCGGTTGACGACCTTGGTGGTAACCACCGACCGGAAACGGGTTTCCTCGTTGTTGATATCCGGAAAGCCCGTAGGCACCGGTACCGGTATAACACCAAACTGCATATGCTTGAGATTGAACTGTGCTCCGCCACCTATGGTGGTGCTGATACTGTAGCGCTCATCCTGCACCACATCTACATCAAGGCCAAACTCTACGCCCTGTGTGGCAGGCATGTACTTCAGATCACGGGTGATATAGGGTACCTGGTTGCTGATCCTGCCATTGGCTCCCACCTGATAGGTATACTCTACCTCAGAAATGGCCTGGCTCTCTGTGAGCTTGCCCAAGGCATCCCTGCCCGACTCGGGATACACCCGCTGGGTTTTCTGCCTGCCGTGCATATCGTTGAGCTCGATGTAGTACCCCTGGGTACAGGTAACCAGGTCACGGCTGTCAAACTTCATAAACTTGCTCAGGATATTGGGCTGATGCTGCTTCGGATTGATAGCCGTCCGGTTGGTGAAGGTCGGAAAATCGTAAGCTGTATAAAACTCATGCTCTACCCTTCCGGTACCGTTGCCCTCAAAATTTCTGTCAGCCAGATCGGCAGCGGTTATCCTGAGCGGTTTGACGACCACTTTGCGGTATCCTACAATCGGCGCCGGAAAAAAGGATTCTCCGAAGGGCTCTTCCAGATAATATTCCCGGCCCGGAGCCAACGGCACTTTTTCTCTCACAAAGACCGGCAGACGGAATGGATTTTCCTCAGCTCCCAGCATAGGCTCCCAGGCGGCTACTCCGGCGCTGATGGTTGCAGCGCCATCTTTCATAGTATAATCGTATGTCTGTCCGTAAAAAGCTGTTTCCCTGATTCGTTCCGGACCGCCCGCGCTTTGCTCTTTCGCGGAACGCATACCGCCCCAGTTATCGCTCATAATTAAGGCCTTTACCCGATGACCTCCACCGATTTTCTTCCGATCCGGATCATTGAGACGAACAAGGGATTTGGAAGGTACAAACTTGTGTCCGTTGCCATCGGCGATCATTTTGGCGGAAAAACCTGCCGTCATTTCCGCAAGGGCGCTGATCTGGGCGATCATTGCTCTCACGACCTGTTCCAGTCCGGAATCCTCGGCGTTTGCGCTACCCGACAGTTCCCGGTTGAAATACATGCGGGCGAACATCCAGCCATTGCGCACGATGGGATTCATCTCACTGAGTCCCGGAGGCCTGCGGCCGCTGACCGGCGCTACCGGCTTAAGCTTGATATAGGCTTTGGTATATCGCCCCTCACTGTTGAGCGAATTCAGGTCGACCCGGCACAGCTCCTTCTCAAATTCGGCATAGCCCGGCACAAATTCTTCCCGCTCCGAAGCGAGCAGACCTATTACCTCCTGATACATCTTGTAATACATGAAGCCCATATCTGAGAGGTATTTGTTCTGAAACTGCTCGTGTATGCCAACTTCGCCGGCATCGGGACTAAAACCTTCGCCGAGATCGACTTTGAGGTAGTATTTATAGTTGTTGCTGAGCGGGTCAAACATATTGTCAGCTCCGGAAGACGCGCCATCATCGTCACCGGGCAGGAGAAGCGCTTTTTCTACCTGATACATGCGTGCAGCCCGCCTGTTCTGCACATAGCCATAATCATCCGCTTCGTAGAGTATGGCCATGGCCCCCCCTGTGGGCGTCTGTATGGTGCTCAGGGCATATACCGCGGCGTAGCGGTCAGCTGGTGTCTGATTCTGCTCGGCGTAAGGCCATTCGAAATTGGGGCGTGTTGATTCATAGGGCTTATAGCCTCCCCAGCGATCATAGGCCCTGGAATCGTATGCAGGATTGAGCGCCTGATCATAGGTGTACAAGGAAGGTCCGTCGCCAAAACTCTGATCGCAATAATTGAACTTATACGGATTGAGCACACCCTTGCCGGACTTGCCATAGGTAAACCAGATTTGCCGAAGCGTGAGCTTGCCCTTGCCGGGATGTCCCTCGTAGCCTGCAGGTGCGGGCGCCTTGCTGTTGGGCGTATTGGGGCAAAGCAAATAATCATAATCGAAATGCACGGTCTTGACCGGCTCGCCGGAACTGTTGTCCTTGTCGGTCTTTGAGTACAGCACAATCTTGTCGAGGCAGTACAAGGCCTTGTCACCGCTGCGGCCGTTACGCCCGGAAGCGCCCAGCGCATCCTGTCTCGGTTTGAGATGAAACTCGGCCACATGTGTTCTGGTCTCAATAGAATGCAGGTACCAGATCTCCTTGGTCCCATAGACATAGCTGGCCTTGTCGTCTTCTCCGTCGCTGCGCATCCCCTCGTTGAAGGAAGCGGCCCCCTTGCCTGCCGGAATAGCAGCATTGTCAACCAGTGGCGTACGCCATTCATAGCTGTCATGGACCTTGGCGTAGTTGAATTTGGTATAGGAACCCAGATCACCGTCTGACGGCCCCTTGATCATGTCTCTGTCTACGTAATCCGGAGAAAGTACGGAGGTAAGCAGATAGGAATAGGCAAAGGCCGGAGTTTCTACTTTGTTGTAGTAATGATCCTTGCCATTTTTGTTGCCGGTGCCGTCATCCGATCCGGGAGTATAGATTATATAACCGTTTTCTCTGTCCGAAGAGGTACCCGGCTTGGCAAAGGTCACTTCTTCCTGTGTATTGTTGTATACCGGTATACCGTATACGTAGCGGGAGCCTGACTCATCGGTAACCCGGATTTCGGACAGGTGATGGCCCTTTTTATTTCCGGCAACCCTGTCTTCAGTCTGGTATGCGTAGCCTCGTTTTTCATTATGTGAAAACATGGACCTGACCTTTGAATCTTTGCCATACCAGGCAAAGGTGTTTATGCCGTATTTTTTTATAGGCTCAATGGATGTCACTGCCGCCTCACTGGCGGTCAACGTGGTAAAAGCGGTAGACCGAAGCCGTCTCTCGGTCCGGCTGTTCGTATTCTTGCTGAAAGGTCTGGATTCAAATTGCTCGGACTCGAACGAATTGTTTGTCCGGACATCGTACTGACCGCTCAGGTACCCGTCATCCCTCCGTCCCGAGCTCGCGATCGCATGGCGAAAAGGCGTGAAGCCCATTTGTACATCGTACAAATAAGCCTTGTCTGTTTCCGCAGACATGTCACCTATCTTTTTGAAATAAACCTTTTCTGCACCCGGGTCATTGACCTGGTATTCACTGTTGAAATCGTTGAGGGCTCCCCTGCCTTCCTGCCAGCGTCCGCTAAAGGAGTTTGTCTGATTGTACTGCCCGTCGATCTCGACTTTGGCTGATGGCGGCGTACCGATACCGAAGCCAAGACCCAATCCAGGAGAATAACCCCGATCGCTTGAGGCAGGATCATGGACTGTACCGATATCGCCCCTGTAGGGCCGATACGTGCCGCCCACGCCCTGACCACTTACCTGAAATATATCGTATGTATAGTTGGTTACAGCCAGATTGGTAGTAAACTTGTTGTAGCCTCCATCCTTCTCCCGGTTGAAATCCATCAGCTTGTCATAGGCCGCTGAGGCACCGGAGTACATATAGCCATAGGCCGGTGCATTTTGTCTGGTTTCATTGAGGAACTGACCCGAGTAATACCCGCCAAGGCCGAAAGCCGGATTTTCCGTAGCCGGATTGGTCGGCGAAAAGCTCAGATTGAGCGAAGCGTTGATATTGTATTTGTGGTGCTCGAAAGCGGGTGAATACGTGGGGGCCGCGAATCCCTGAAAAGCGCCGATACTGGAACCTCCACCGGATTTGATATAATCATTCTCTCCTCCCTTGCTCTTCGAAAAATCGGATGTGGTATAGCTATACGAGGCGGACATGCTCATTCCCTTCAGACCTTCTCTGGTACTATAGGGAAAACCTATCTGCGCGGACAGTGTATTATTGTTGTAATCGTCTCCTTCCTTTCGTGAAAGTCCAAGGGTAGGTGTCACCTCCACACCCGACTCCGAACTCAGGGTGGCATTGAGCCCAAGGCTTCCTGTCAGACCACTTTTGCTGCCCATACCGGCATTGACACCCGGACTGGCACCAAGACTAAGCCCGAAGCCGTTATAATTGTTGTAAAACAAGTTGGCTGACACGCCCAGCTTCGCTCCAAAACCGGTATTCTTCAATTGCGCACCGAAAATCTCCATGTTTATGTTGCCGGTAACACCATAGGTTTGATTGGGCTTGACATCATACTCCTTGACTACCTGATCACCCGAAAAATCATCGGGCAGCCCCCGCACGCTGCGGTTGATGGCGCCCACATTGAGATTCCAGCCTAAGCCCACCCAGCTCGCTTCCTGATCTGGCGTAATGCCCGCGGCATAATTGATATTGACCGGATAGCCTCCTACATCCAGCAACGGAATATTGTAGCTGAAATCACCTGTAAAAGGATCCACCATATTGTCCATGCCCGCCGGGGCAAACTGCTGGGTCTCGGGCTGCGAAGGTCCGCCTGTCAACGCGTAGGATGGTATCGGGAACAATCCGGACACTATCGTAAATAACAGAAAAAAGGCGATCGCCCGGCCATATCGTCGTATAGATGCAAACATGCCTGTCTATAATTTAAGTTTCGGTAAGCTATTGATATCATCGCTGGTAAGACGCAATACTGCGTCTTCCAGCCCCATTTTTTCTCCTCTGAAGCGCAATTCGATCCACTCGCGGAACGAGGATGCAGGTACCAGCACCAGCATTTTGCCCGGCTGATTGAGAAGCACCGGAGGAAATATTTCCACAATCGTATTGTATACTACACCGGAGCCGGTTTCTGCCAGCAGGGACTCACGAATCCCGGCCGCCAGCCGCTCCTTGTCTCCAGAAGCTTTATTGACACTGACTATTTTGTCGAGCCAGGACAGCTCAAAGTACAGATACCCGTTTTTTGACTCCTGTTCAGAGGACGCTTCACCGGCCATGGCCGTCTCCAGCGCCTGCGGCTTATACAGCAGAGACAGCTTAAGGGCCTGATTTTCGGTTTCGGCATAGGTCATTCCCGGCCGGCTATACAGCCAGTGCATATATTCTTCAATAGTCAGGCTGTCCTTTGCCACTATCTTTTCTGCGGTATCTGTCCCGGAAACAATCATGGCTCCATGCTGCTCATAATCCATCACGGACTTACTTTCATGTTCAGAAACCGGGATATTACATCCTGTCACATGACATACAAAAAGTACATACAGAATACACCGTATGAACACAGGAATAAAACCGAATCTGGCGAACCTTCGCATATTAACTATTGCTTATGAAACATATACATTTGCATACGTCTACTAAAACACACAATTACATAAAAATCAATAGATAAAAATAAGATGTATTCTTACGATATACAGTAGTAAACAAAAAATACGTATTAAGCTTATCTGATGAATAATAAAAATTAACGATTCAAAGCTAGAAAATTAATTATTCATTCAAAACATATGTATACCACCTCAACAAAAAAGACCTGTCATTTTTCAACATAAAAACAACATTTAATACACCAATAAAAATTACATTTTAAAGAAAAAATTGCACAGACAACTTACAAACACCAATCCATATCTATTAAAGCCAGGAGCTCTTTCAGGGGTGAGCAACAAAAGAAATACATGTAATATTTTTGACAACTTTAAACAAAATAAAAAATTACGGAAGCAGACAACCGGCTATTAAACAGAAATAAACGCTATATAAAGACAAATAAACACCGCACAATTCTGATACAACAGGTAATAAAGAGATACTTCGGCAAACAGTCACCATCCTGAAAAACCCTCGCTGAAAAACCCCGTCCCTGAATTCAAACAATACTGATTTACAACGATCTTAATCATTAAACAGGGAGAGTTTAAAAGCTTAAGGCTCAAAGATCGTAGTGCGGTGAGCGCCGGAAGCAGAGCTATGACATTGTCCGACAGCCATGAATTCAACTTCCTTGTCGTAACTCTTTCGTTTATCGAAAATCAGAAAATTTGCATTAATTGAAGATTATGAGCGTTATGACCCAACTGAGGATTTACTTAAATTGTGACTGAGTTTTTTAATTCAACTCTACTGTAAATGGAAAATTACATTCACGTTTTAAAGTCCAAAATTCATCGTTGTACTGTTACCCAGGCAGAACTGGATTATTTCGGTAGCATTACCGTAGATGAGGTACTGCTGAAAGCAGCAAACATTGCTCCTTATGAAAAAGTGCTCATCACGAATATGAGCAATGGAAGCCGCCTTGAAACATATACATTGAAGGGGGAGGCCAATTCAGGTGTTGTATGCTTAAACGGCCCTTCTGCACATCTGGTAGCTCCCGGCGACGAAATACTTATCATGGCATTTTCCATGATACCAGAGCAGAATGCTCATTTAGTCAACCCCAAAGTTGTTTTTCCTGACAGTCAGAACCGAATTGCAAAAACTACGATGCTGGAACAGGATTTTATAGCTCCGGGAAATCTGTAGCATGAAATGTTGTATTGTAAATTTTGACAATCCCGACGAGAAGGGAAATTTTGAGCGCTATTTTTATGAAGCTTTTTCGCGGTTGGAGAAACAACATCTGATACGACAGATCTGGAAGTGGGATGATAACAGTCGAAAATTAGCGCTTAAAATACCGGATAACAGATCGGTCGTATATACCTGGCTTGATGAACAAGGACAGAATACATTTTATGTGGCTGGTTCTTATCACCGGGATACTTTCTCTCAGTTTGCCTTCTATGGTTTTTCCGTTCCGGAGTCAACAGGAACCTATTGTGAAGTTTTTACACTATTCTCCACGCCGTTTTTTACTAAATCACTTAGCGAGGTAGATAAGCAGTTTCTGAAGCCCTATTGCCATGAACAATGTCGAATGAATAACTGCTCCGCATTGCTGGCAACCTGTGCTCCCCGCCTGCTTGGGCTCTACCAGCGATGGGGCTGGGAACTGCTGGAATCCAGAACTATTGAAGGAGAAATCCGGCATTTTATTGCTTACAGGCTCTGAATTTTTCTTATATACATAGGCATCCCTTCTGACACGTTGGTGGTAATGGCAGGTATCATTTCAGGGACATAGCCTTCTTTGGGCAACAGTTCGTATTTTCTGCCTAACACCGCAAGCGCGGAAATCATTTCAAGCAAGGCAAACTGATTGCCAATACACATGCGCTGGCCTAATCCGAAGGGTATGTAAGCGCCTTTTTCGATTTTATCAATGTTTTCAGGAGAAAAACGATCAGGATCAAATTTTTCCGGCTCCTGCCAATAGCGGGGGCTGCGGTGTATGGCATAGATACTGGTGAGCACCAGCGAACCTTTGGGTAGCCGGTATCCCTTCATATCCATTGCATGAATCAATTGTCTGGGTATGGTAAATACAGGCGGGAAAAGACGCATTGCTTCTTCAATAATTTGTCTGGTATAGGACAGCTGCATGATATGCTCCGGCCTCACCTTATCTTCGCCTATAATATGATGTAACTCGCTTAAGAACCGCTCTCTGACGTCCGGATGTTGTGAAATAAGATAAAGCGTCCAGGTAAGGGCTACTGAGCTTGTTTCGAATCCGGCAAGGAACATGGTCATAATTTCATCCCGGATATCAGTGCGGTTCATTTTTTCGCCCGTTTCAGCATCCTTCGCTTCCAGAAACAGTTGAAGCAGGTCATCTCCCCGGGTAACACCCTGTATACGTTCGTCAATAATTTTAAATACAACATCATCCAGCCGCTTCTTTTGTTCGGCATAGGCTCTATGTGAGGGTAAAGGCCAGCTTATGGGATAGCGCGGGAACGCGTAATTTCGTTTGTTGAGGAAACGCAGCACCTGCTTTACATCCGGCGGCACAGAGCTGGATTCATCAAAAAGGTCCTGACTAAAGAGTGTTTTCCCGATGATACGCAATGTCAGTTCGCTCATTTCAGCGGAGATGCTCCTGTATTCATCCGGGTTATACTGTTCCCATTTTTCAGCGAGCTCATAACTGCTATCGATGAAGGTTTGTACAAATCCTCTGAGCTTTTCTTTGTGAAAGCCTGGCTGTGCCAGCCGGCGCTGTCTCTTCCAGAAATTCCCCTCACTGGTAATCAAGCCATTGCCTGCAATCAGCGACAGTATTTTATAGTTCTTTCCTTTCCAGAAATTATCCGTTTCGGTGAGGAATATCTGACGTGCGCAGTCGATGTCGGCCGTTATGAAAATACTCCGGTACACAAAACGCAGCCTGCATATCGGAAAATAGTCAGAAGCACAATCCGCGCTGAATTGCAAGGGATCGTTGAACATCATCTTGGCATGTCCCCATAGCCAGTGAGCAGGCGGAGAGGGCGGAAGAGGTAACTGGTTTATATCAGAGCCCATAAGCGCTTTCAAATTTCCGGATAAATTCGTTTATAAATCGTTTGGCAGGACCTCCGTCAATGATATCGTGATTGAGGGAAGCGGTCATACTCATGAATTTTTTTTCTACAGGTACCCCATTTTCCATTACTACTTTCTTGTAAAACCCTGATGGCATAATACAAACAGGCGAGGCAGAGATCGGAATACCCCACCAGGCACGTGTACCCATATCGATACTAAGAGAGGAAACTGCTGCTGTACCACAATACTTTTTAAAAAGAAAAGGATTTTTGTCGATCCGGCGGAAAAACCAGCGGCGGATAAATCCCGGATAGCGTAGCAGTTGTCTGCGTTCGTTTACTCCCGGAATATCCTCCGGAGCTGCTTTCTGATAATGCCGAAGAAGGTCATTGATTTCCAGGAAATTTTTGGCAGCAGCATTTCGTATGATGGTTCCGAGCGGAACGCTGGAACCGTTTTTCAAACGTCGCTCGACTACGGTAAATATATCTATTTCGTCGAATATGATCATCTTCCGTTTTCCATGACGAAAAGTGACCATCTGTTTATTGTTGTTTAATTCCTGAGCCAACAGATAGATAATATACGCATTAATGGACAGGCCTTTGCCCAGTTCCTTTTGCCGGGCTTTAATCTGAGAGGAAAGCCAGGTGATATCTGTTTCAAAAAGAGCGTGTATGGTATGGGCTTTAGACGATATTTCGAAATGCTCTGTCATGAGATTCCGAACCGCGGGCCATGGATGGATACTATATGTTGTATTCAATGTGTCGCAGGTAAAACTGAATGCAAAATAATGATTTTTTCGGAGATCAACTGCGAGTTGTTAATTGTAATAGAGCTATTGACACCTCGCTTAGCAGCAACTGCTTCAATTTTCCGCAGTGTACTCTTCTTATTTTATGATAGTTTCACTAACACTTATTTTCAACAATTCAAAGACCACTTTTTAACTCAAATCTTCTAAACTGATTTTGCGAAACAGTCCAATAATCAGGGGAGTGAGACAGCAACGCAAGAAAAGATGGTAAAGACCTTTTGCAAAAAGCATGGATTTTCCATAATAAAGGAATTTGGTAAAACATACGAATCAGCAAAAACGGATGAACGGAAAGAATTAACCAAGTTGATAGATTTTATAGTAAAAAGTCGTAATACTTCTGTACCTGTACACGTCTTAATTGTTGCCTTTATGGATAGGTTCTCCCGGTCTGAGAATAACATAGATTTATATAACAGAATAAATTCTTATGGGGTAACAGTCATAGATGCCAATGACGGTACTATACCAGTTGGGGCAACGGGAAAATATTTCCATAAAATGAAACTGGTCCAATCGAATTACGATAATGAATTGAGGAAGGAAAGGTGTGGAGCGGGAATTAGAGATATGATCCTTCGGGGCGAGTATCCGGGGCAAGCTCCATTTGGCTATACAAAGCGTGGCCCGAAGGTAAAAGATCCATCCCGGATAAACTTTAAACAAGTTACAGAAATTAATGAAGATGGTAAGAAACTGAGAAAAGCCTGGAAGTTAAAAGTACAGGGAAGAAGCGATAGTTACATTCTAAGGTATTTAAAATCTCTCAATGTCTCTATAAGTAAGCAAAAACTATCGGCAATATGGAGAAATCCTTTTTACTGCGGTATATACGTGTCTAAGTTTGTAGACAAGCCCGTGGCAGGAAAGTGGGAAGCGATTGTTTCGGAAGAAGATTTTAAGTATGTAAACGAAATTCTTGACGAGAAGAATACAGGATACACTGTAGTAAAATACGAAGATAATCGTCCTTTACAAGGATTTATACTTTGTCCGGTATGTAACACCAAGTTCACTGGCTATAAGTCCAAAAAAACCTCTACTCATTACTACAAGTGTAATACGGCAGGTTGTGAAGGAGGAAATGTTAATGCGGAAACAACCAAAAAATCTGTTAAAAGAGGTGCCCATGACTTGTTCCGGGATATGCTGAGCCATTGGGAGCTTTCCAAAGACTTAATACCGCTATATAAAAAACAATTGAAGGCTACCTTCTTAGAGATAAACGAAAACAATATCCGAGAAAAGAAGGAACTAAAAAAACAGCTTTCCCTTTCGGAACAAAAGATCGAAACCCTCTATGAAAAATTTATGGAAGGCGATATTCCCAAAGAATACTTTGTCAAATTTATGAATAAGCTGGAAGATGAAAAAAAGCTTCTTTTGGAAGAGATAGAAAAACGGGAGCAAAACTTATCGAACCTGACAGAATACATTGATTTTGCCGTTCTAATCAGCTCAATGCTTAGTGATTTATGGGATTGTAGCGATTATGAGGACAAACAGCTTCTGCAAAAAACCATATTTCCGGACAAAATCTTTTATGACAAGAAAAACCACCAATATCGAACCTCCGAAATTAACACCGCATTGAAGGTAATTCGCTCTATTACAGAGAAAAAGGAGGGGCAAAAAAAAGGACGAACTGGTGAAAAAACCAATTCGTCCGGCTTAGTAGCGGGAGCAGGACTCGAACCTGCGACCTTCGGGTTATGAGCCCGACGAGCTTCCATCTGCTCCATCCCGCGCTGTTATTGTTAAACTAGTGTTTTCTTACTTTGTTCAAAACCGGAAGATTAATTCCGTTTTGATGATGCAAAAGTAGCCTTTATGATTTAAAATACAAAGAATACGTATACTATTTTTAAAATATTTATTCAAGTACCTTATTATACTCTACTTATAAACATACATCCATTCTAAAACCAGAAGGAACACGTATTAGTTCACCGAAAAACTGTTAAATCTTATAATATACAGCTTTGCTCATATTCTGCAATCAGTCAAAACCATTATTATATCACTGATTTTAAACAAAAAACCATTCCTTATTCAAAAAAAACTTCATTGCTTCCGGTGTCTTTATGTTTTCATTTATAAATAATTAAAAATAACAGCTGTTCCGGTAATCAACGATTCGGAAATTTCAGGGCTTCGAGCACCTCAGCAACCGGGAAACCTGACCGGATTCTGTTTTATTTTTCACAAAACAAAAACGTACCTTTGCAAACATATGACAGATACGATAAACACCTCTTCCCATAAAGCCGGTTTTGTTACTATTGTAGGCAAACCTAATGCGGGGAAGTCCACCCTGATGAACGCGCTGGTTGGAGAAAAACTTTCCATAGTCACCTCAAAAGCCCAGACGACCAGACATCGGATTCTGGGCATTGTCAATACAGAGGACTATCAGATTATCTATTCCGATACCCCGGGTATCATCAAGCCGTTTTACCAGCTTCAGGAGTACATGATGTCGTATGTTTCCATGTCACTCGAAGACGCGGATGTAGTCATGCTTGTCGTTGACCTCAGAGATCCTTATACCGAGGATGAAACGATTAACCGGTTAAAAAATACAAACTCTACCTTGCTGGTAGTTCTCAATAAGATTGATCTGGTAACTGCCGAAGAGCTGGAGCAGCACCGTGCATTCTGGCAGGAACTTCTTGAGCCGGATAAAATCCTGACTGTCTCTGCTATTAACAATATCAACGTAGATCAGGTATTTGAAAGCATACTGGAAGTTTTGCCGGTACATCCTCCATTTTATGAAAAGGATGCGCTGACTGACCGGCCTGAACGTTTTTTTGCTGCAGAAGTAGTCCGCGAAAAGATTTTTAAAAATTACAAAAAAGAAGTCCCCTACAGCACCGAAGTGGTAATCACCAGTTTTAAGGAAGAGGAGACAATCATCCGGATGAGGGCGGAAATCTATGTGGAAAGACAATCTCAGAAGGGTATTCTGATCGGAAAAAACGGGGAAGCCTTAAAGAAAGTAGGTATTCAGGCCCGGGAAGATCTGGAAAAGTTTTTTGACAAACAGGTGTATCTGGAGCAATTTGTAAAGGTAGAAGAAGACTGGCGTAAACGGGAAGGAGTATTGCGAAAATTCGGCTATAAACCGGACTGATAGCCTTCGAGCGCCTCTGCCATCGGGAATTTGTATTTTACAGACTGAGCCTGCACCGGAGAAGCATAAATAAAAAGGGACTGTTTTTGTAAAACAGTCCCTTTTTATTTACAAAATAACCAGTTGGTTATCGGTTATTTTTTGATCACTTTGGCAAATTTTCCATCCATCCGGATGAAATACATTCCTTCCGCATACGGGCTGAGATCAACACCTGTACCGAATCCTTTTGCAAGTGATGCTCCATTCATGGAAAGCAGTTCCCAGTTCTTTTCTGTATCCCAGCGCACATTTCCCGTAGTCGGATTCGGATAGACCAGCAGGTCAGAACTCTGAATTGCTGAACTTGTCAGACCGGTCACCGGACCGGCAGGATCGCCATACATTATTCCCCGCCCCCCTACTCCAAGGTATAAGCGACCATATATTCTCGGGTCACCGGCAAGGTATGTATACGCGCGTCCAAACTCATGTTCTTCATCATTAATACGTACCCATGTAAGGCCCTTATCATCTGACCTGAACAATCCATTGACCCCGTCAATTACTCCCCAGATATAAACCGCCGGATAGCCATCGGGCGATGCGGCTTTTCCTACAGTCACTTTATATGCTTCCGCAACGCTCATTTGGGTCCAGCTCGCTCCGCCATCTTCAGAAAAGAAGAGACCGTGCTCCCTGTTAGCAAGCCATACATGCCCTTCTTCTCCAAAAACAGCGCATACTTCCGGCTGTTGTGGCATATAACCAGGTATTTCGGGCAAATTCATGTTTATGCTGCTAAAATTTGCGCCCCCGTTCAGCGAATAATAGAAACGCTGACCCTGCGGATCAAATACATAAAATCTTAAGCTATTCACTCTGTCCGCTACCGGTTTCAATCCATGGGGAACATTCCCACCGGAAGTGGTCCAGGACTGGCCGTTGTTTGTTGAGTACACAATTGACGCCTTGTTCGGAGACCAGACAATCCGGTTTCCATCAGCTGATATGGCGATTTTGCCACCATCCGGATTGCTTTCATGGCTTACCGGCTGAGTGGGGAAGAAAGACCAGGAAAGTCCACCATCTAGAGAATACGAACCTTTTACATGAGATGCATTACTATGGGTTTTCACCATTTTAGCGGGTGCATTTTCAGCAAACGCCAGTGAATAGGTTGTTCCGACCAATACTCCGGAAGTACTATGTCTGCCCGTAGCAGGTGACTGATCCAGATCGGTATGTACAAATCCGTCAAAATCTCCGATCACACTGATCAGATGAGGACCAACGGGAGGACTAACCAGCTCCAGAGGTACTGTTTCTTCGATTCCGTCATTCTCAAAAACCCAGGTAGTAGAGGCTGTATTGGCAGCATTAGCATTCGTAAAAAGTCCCGCAACATTATAGCAGGCATATATTCCCATACCTGTTCCGAACATTACTTCATTTTCATTGGCAGGATTGATCACAATGGATGTTATCCAGTGCGATACCTGAGAAGCTGCGTACGGAGCCTTATCGGTTGAATAACTGCCTTTATTCAGAGAATTACCCCATGTGCCTGCATAGCTAAAGCTATTGAACGTACTTGCCCAGTTACTCCCGCCATCCGCACTGAAATACACCTCATCGGCCGGCCACCAGCGCTCTGCCGTACCAATTACCACCTTGTCCGGATCCTGCGGGCTCACTGCTACAGAACCGAAACCACCCTGCAGATTTTCCGAATTGGAAGGAGTAATGTTGGTCCATTGGCTGGTACTCTTATTAAATTTATAAACCGCTCCGTTGGATACGGAGTTATTCGGCGCTGCCAGCTGATAATCTCCGTTGGGTGTCACACTATTGCAAAAGGCTATATAAATGTTATCATTGGAAGCTATCGCCATATCAACAGGGATTGTAGCCAAAGCCTGATCTCCCGGTGCAAAAGATTTCGGCGGTAAGGCTGCGGGATGATTGGGTACTTTGCTCCAGGTTGTTCCGCCATCCGTACTTCTGTAAAGACCGGCAACTCCATTATTGTATATGTAATCCGCTACTCCGGCATAAATAACCGGAGTGGCTGTACCTGAGCTGCCTGAGGCAGCGTCAAATTCAACAAACGTTATATACGAACCGGGGAAGGAATTGATTTTTTGCCAGTTTTTACCGGAGTCATCACTTCTATACAAACCATCCATTTTTGACCCGAGGAAAAGGATATCGGGCCTGTTAGGATCTACTACCAGACGCTCGCAGATACCACGTCCCGGGTCATTACCACCGAGCCTGAAAGGCAGATCAGCGAGCCTGGTCCATGTACTGCCCTTATCCTCTGACCCGTAGACAACTCCGTAGCTTCCCCAGGTAGCTGAATACAAACCTGTAGCTATATATACTTTATTGGCATTGACAGGATCCGGCGCAAGACTCCAGATTCCGTAGTCATCCGGAGATGTCAGCCCATCCGTTATCGGAGTCCATGTTTTTGAAGAGGGATTCCAGCGATACGCTCCACCCACATCGGTACGGGCGTATAAAAGTCCGGGATCCGCTTTGCTGTAAATCAGTCCCGAGACATAACCACCTCCGCTGATTTTTACATTTTCCCAGGTATAGCCCTGTGCCAACAGATAATTATTCAGCGCGAAACACAGCAACACACCGATAATTACATTAAGATTTTTTCTCATCTTTTCATTTTATTTTACATATGATCGGGAGTTAGCCAAACCAGCCAGCTAACTATAAACAGGATTTTTACAATTCTGAATTATAAAATTAATAAAAACAGTTGTACAAATTGACTCAAAACCCGGATTTCTGATTGTATTCCCTTTCCTACTTTCTGATAATCTGAATAAAGTTGTCATCAAGTTTCAGCATATAAAGTCCTGAAGGATATTCTGACAGATCCGCGCTATTTCCAAGGCCCTGATTCAGCATTTTACCCTGAGCGCTGAGAAGCGTCCAGTTTTTGTCATTTCCCCAGCGCACCATACCCGTGGTCGGATTCGGATAGACACTGATATTCTGATCCGAAAGCACTCCGGACATACCCGTGATCGTACAACCTCCACTGCTCACTCCTTCTGAAAAATACAATATGTCAAGATTGGCCAGGCCTTCGTCGGTGACAGAAACAAGAGTGAGTTCATTAATCCCCTCTTTCAGTTCCAACAGCGTAGTTGCGAGCTTCCAGTCGCTCCAGGAACCCGTCGATGGTAACTGCAATAACCCGCTATCTACTCCATTCACAATGATCCGGCCATCACGGGATACCGTGCCGGAGTTCGCATAGCGGAATGTAAGGGTCACCGACTGATTCGCAGTGCTCTCCAAAAACCACGTCACGTATGACCCAAGTGCATTGGCCGTGTTTACATAACCTGCTCCCGAAAAGCCGCCGTTCCGGTCTTCCAGAAGAATACCATCCACATCACAGGCTTCTTCCGCTTCCAGACTACCCGAACAGGCTTCAAAACCGGTAAGACCTCCCACACAGATTCCGCAATCGTCCGAATAGGCTGTACCTTCCTGATCACCGTTGCAGTCCATGCAGGCATTGGGTATTTTACCAGTCTGCCCGCCACTGCATTCTCCACACGCATCCGGAGCAGCACCGCCCCCGAATACGCCGGAGCAGTCCGGCCCCTCCTCTACAATCAATATACCTGATCCGGTAATATATTCCGGCAGGTCAGCTGCTGTATACTGTCCTGCTGCCAGATATATGTCTCCGTTTTTTGCATATCCTGTTGTCAGATCGGCATGCAGTATCAGCTTGCCATTGGGAATCTCCAGCCCCCGTATGACCGAAATCATATCGGTCTCTATTTCTCCTCCATCAATATATACTATTCCAGCTCCGATCGAGCTTGCGGTCCTGAAATGCACTTTGCCCTCCGACACCCGCCAGTTTCCTTCATAAGCGGAAGCATCGCTGCTGATACGCAACAATCCTGCTCCTGTCTTTTTCAACTCGCCGGAACCGGCAATGCTCCCGTTCAACGTCAGTATGGCATGTGAACCGGAACCAACGCTGATGCCCGAATTAGTCTCAACATACAGGCCGGCTGTAAGCGGAGCTCCGTTTCCTCCTGTATACACAGACAAGCGTCCTCCCTGCAGCTTGACAAGCCTCATGGAGCTTTCTCCTACTACTTTGACGATTCCTGATTGCTCAATCCGCGTTTCCGCTTCTACAGCATGCCCGCTGACATGTATCTCGCCAGTGCGAATGACTGCGGTATCTCTCCGCGCAGGAAGCGCTGCCAGAGTCCAGCTTCCGGTATAGTCCCAGTTATGATTTCCGCTGTTATCATATACATAGATATACGTCGCTGGCTGCTGATTTACCGTAACTGTTACCGGCCATGACATTGTCGCGTTTCCGCTGTTGTCTCTGGCGACCGCGACCAGCGAATAGGAACAGGAGCTTAAAGAAGTCATGGTACAGGTATAAGGCGCGGTGGTGGCTTCACCCAGCCTGAGGGTTCCGTTGTAAAACTCTACTTTGCTGATCGTGCCATCCTGATCACTTGCAACCGCAGTGATTGTCAATGTTGCCGGATCGGAAAGAACACTTCCGTCAGCCGGCACTAAAATAGAAACAACAGGCGCCTTGTTGTATAAACCTGCGGTTTCATTGTAGGCCGGCAATGTACCCCATTTGCCACCGGCACGGGCATGGGTGGAAACAGTCTGGGCAACCGTATTAAGACTTTCCACGCTATAGGCATACGGAACAGAAAAGACCGCGTCCTTAGGCTCCGAAGCGTTCCGGTTATCTACCCGGTGACTTCCGATTGAATTGTATTGATTATTTACTGAATAAATTTTACCTGTGTTTTCCTTATTGGTAGGATACCGCACATCCTGAAAAACCGTTCCTTCAATACGGACTTCCGAGTCTTTTGCTGATCCTACTGCATAGTATGTATTTACTTTATGGTAGTTGTTCAGCATGTGTACCCGGTTGTATTGCGAGCATTTGGGATTTCTGCCTTCACAGTTTTCCCAGTAGACGTGGTCATAGGTGACATCCGAATAATCCAGGGCAGCTGCATAATGATCTCTTTTGGAGCACATGAATTCATTATCTCCCTGCACATAGTTCCATGACCAGGTCTGTTCCTTTCCCCGATTGATATCGTTGCCGTCACTTATCCATTTGAAGGTGCAATGATCCACCCAGACTTTGGTCGCGTCGTTGGGTGTAATGCCATCTCCCGCTTCTATTATATGCGGATTTACGTCCCATATCTTGAGATTTCTCCATATTACATTGCTCGTCGGATTGGATGTATAAAAAGAAGCGCCACGCAGGGAAACTCCTCTCCCCATACCGATAATGGTTTTGTCTGAACGCACTCCGATTCTCCGGTCCCAGCGTTGTACTGTTCGCACTGTACCGGGACAGTTGTTGGCCAGATCTACAAAATCACCTTTGTATGTATTGAGAGACGAGTTGCAGGGAACATAGCAGGTCTGCTGATCCCGGTAGCTTCTGAAATCATAGGCTCCTTCTTCTACCAAAATAATCTTAGCGCCATTGGATTGCGCCTGACTGATAAGGTCACTGACTGTTTTCACTACCACAATGCTTCCGCCTTCTCCTCCTGTAGTGGCCGCTCCAAAACCTGCAGGCTTCAGATCAAAGGTGAAACGAAAAACAGCGGCCGCGTCATCAGTCCCGGACGTCCAGATCCATCTGGCCGGGGAGCCTGCCGGGAATCCGCTTATTGTCTGCCCGCCGGGAGTTTTTGTAAGATTGCCGGCAGACTGGACAGTAACACCGGTCCATGACGAAGAGTTGTAATTTTTATTTTTCCAGGTATTGTCTGCCGGCTGTCTGGTAAACTTCCATGAATTGTCTGTAACAAATGACTGGTGAAGCTCATCGATATGGAGCATTATTCCCGGCGCTCCGGCTCCGTTAACCCCCACAACAGAAACAGCATTTCGCCCCGGTAAAAAAGTCATCGGAATAAATCTGACGCGACCGGCGGCATTATCATAAGCCAGCAGCTCCCCATTCAGATACAGGCGATATCCTCCGTCGGCCACAATATACATACCTGGTCCCTGCCCCGGTCCATATGTGTTCCCAATCAGAACTGAACCCTGCTGGTCTCCGCCGCCCCATCTTGAATCCGCCGGCAAAACAACAACTTCCGGGCAGGTCTGAGAGAACCCGGAAATGATTCCATAGCAAAAGATAATTGAACAGATAATTTTCTTAAACATACTGCTGTGGTTACTTTAGTTCCACATACATGCTGCAAAACGAGAAGTAACAGGATCAAAAAAATAAATTCGTTCAGGTCCTTCTTAAGGAATCCTGAACGAACAAAAAAGCACTATACAGAAATTATAAAAACAGACAATTCCGCAAAATCAGCTATTGACGGATAATCTTAACTCCCTGATGGCCGATTTTGACAAAGTATATTCCCGAATGGTATTCTGACAAGTCTATCTGGTTTCCGTAGCCGGCATTTAAGCGTTCTGCTTTCGCATTCAGCAGCTCCCAGCTCTGTTCCCCATTCCATTGTATTCTGCCGTTTGTGGGGTTAGGATGGACTTTCAGCACTCCGGAAGGATCTCCATCCGCTATTCCTGTCACCAGACACCCTGCCGGGCTCAGACCTTCCGACATGTATAGTATATCCAGATTGGCAAGGCCGCCCTCCGTTACTGCTTCCAGCCTAAGCTCATGTATACCGGAAGCCAGATCAAGCAGTATGGTCGCAAAAGTCCAGTCTGTCCAGGTCGTGGTCGGTGGGAATAGTAATATACCTTTATCCTCGCCGTTTATCAGCACCCTTGCATCACGGGACAAGTCTCCGCCCCCGTTCGCAAACCGGAAACTGAGGGTATATACACCATCGGAAGAGCTCCGCAATACCCAGCTTGCAAAAGCATCTTTTACATTATCCGTATTCACATAGCCTGCCCCGGAAAAACCTTCGTTGCGATCTTCCAGCATAATCCCCAGCACATCGCAGGCTTCTTCCGCCTCGAGGCCTCCCGAACAAACTTCCAATCCGGTCTCACCGCCCACACAAACTCCACAGTCATCTTTGTATGCCGTACCACCCCATTGACCGGCACAATCCTGCACACAGGCTGTCTTACCCGTAGTACCACCCACACATACACCACACTCATCTGTAAAGGCAGCTCCTCCGACCACTCCCTGACAGTCTTCTTCACAACCGGCAAACGTCAAACCTGTAGTCGAGTAAGAGAATAAATCAATGTTGGGCCCGCCGTCGGAGCTAAGCGAACGCAGCTCCAGCTGATTTACACCCCGCAAAAGACTGAGCGTAACATACTCTCCACGCCAGGTCGTCCAGTCGCCGGTGGATGCTCCTATAATCGCAGCCTGTACGGTACCATTGACCAGAAGATTCATCCCTCTGGCAGTCGTACCTCCGTTGGCATAGCGGACTCCGATGCTTACTGTCATATCCCGGTCTGCCAGTATATTCCACACCCCGGATGAGTTTAACTCATTATCAAAATTAATGTACCCCTCTCCTATAAAGCCTCCGTTTCTGGATTCCTCCACACCTACAGCATCACAAAAATCCTCCCCCTGAACGGAGCCCGTACAGGCCACACGTCCGGTATTACCACCTATACAAAGACCGCAGTCATCGAGAACAGCACTTCCGTTTTCCACACCGGCACAATCATATTTCTTCAGAGAACACTGGCCCGGTGTAACGGATTCTACAAATACTCCTACCTGTCTCGACATGGTAAAACCGGACTCCGTCGCTTTCAGGGTAAAAGACGCAAAACCGCAATCTTTGGTACGGAATGTCGCTGTATTGCCTGAAATGCTTACTGTACCGTTTTCCACATTGTCCACGGAAAACGAAGCGGATGAACCGAAACCACGGAACATATCTTTCAGATTGATCGCCTGGCTGCCACCATAGGAGACAAAGTGATGCGGCTCGGCCATCCAGTTCAGATAGTCTTCCAGATTGGTATATCCGTCCCCATCCGGATCCGCGTTGGAGTCCGAAAAGTTTCCGGCCGGAGAATTCGGGCTGGTACCAATCATACGCTCCCAGAAATCGGGTAAACCATCCCTGTCCGTATCCCAATCGGCCGGACGGGACGTATTCGGATAGCTTTCATATCCGCCCGCGTCATTCTGATGATCGGGGAATCCTTTCTTTTTTGTGTAGCTTCCTGTCACCGAATAGGTCCCATTGAATGTCTCATTGATCATTCGTATATCGTGATTGTCCAGTCCCGGCTGGCTGGCTCCAACATCAGACAACACGCTTTTATAAGCATTGGCAGCGCTCTGGGTGGTTACATTAGAGGGGAAAAAAGGCTTGGAAACAAAGGTCTCATAGGTATTCTGAGCCCCGTTGAAATAGCGGGCTCTCCGACCTGCTGTCTGGTTACTTTCGTTAAAGTGTCCGGGCATTACATTGCCCGCGAAGTAAGCGCGCTGTGTGCCAAGACCTGTACCCTCATGATCAATAGTCAGAGCATAAAAAAGTGTGGTTCCTGCTCCCGGTTTGTAGTAGTTATTGACAAAGTTTAGCTCATGCGCTCCGCCATCGGTCGCTCTGGAACCCCAATTGTAAACTACGTTATTGGTAATATCCAGTCTTCCGGCAAAATAGGCATTGCCGTCCAGCCCTCCGCCCAGACTCCAGTTTCGTCCATAGCAATGCGCCAGCAGATTGTGATGAAAGCTGCCGACATCACCGCCAATCGTAGCCGCATAGCCATGTTCCGTACCCGCCGGATAGTTGGCATGTCCGGCCGCATTGAGTGCTTCCGAAATCAGTGTACGCTGAAGGGTAATGTTCTTGCCACCTCTGGAACTATAGGCTTCATCAATGGTCCAGCTTATTGAGCAATGATCCAGAATACTATGATTGGCTCCGGTTTGTCCCATTCCATCATAGGTAGGACCAGCGCCCAGCCTCAGTCTCAAATGGCGTACAATAACATCGTTGCCGGTAAAGCCAAAAGGCGCGGAACGAATGCATATACCTTTGCCGGGGGCTGTCTGGCCGGCGATGGTTACAAAAGGATTGCTTAATACCAGTCGTGACTGCAAGGTGATGATTCCTGATACATTAAATACAATGGTTCGAGGCCCAATATCGTTTGTCACCGCTTCCCGGAGACTGCCGGGACCACTGTCGTTCAGATTCGTCACGTATACTACTTTGCCTCCCCGCCCGCCGATCGCGTATCGTCCATAACCCTCCGCACCGGGAAACGCGAGCTGCCGGGGGCGGAATTTCCAGACATTGCCTTTCGTTACCACGCCTCCGGACGTTACTTCATCGATTCTCCAGTAATACATTTGTCTGCTGCCAAGTCCGGAAGCTATATAGGATGCAGCGCTCTGACTACCCTTATATTCGGGCGAACTGGTTGTGGCAGCGGCTACGGCCGATTCGCTGGTACCGAAATATACTCTGTGCGATGCAGCATTTGTGGCCTTGGTCCAGCGTAGTGTAACTGTACCCGGATCGACTTCATGCGCGTCGCCGTCTGCCGGATAAGGATCTCTTGCCTGATGAAGAAAATTGGGGGTATTCAACTCTACTCCGCAGATATAGACGTTCCTGACCGGAGCAGATGAATTGGTTTCGGCTCTGAACGTAATCACGACATTCTGTCCCGCTGTAGCGTTAAATGTAATGTAGCTTACCGCAGCATCTGCCGTAGATGTCGCCCTGAGCGGAACCGGCAGGTCATTGACAACCAGATTACCGTTTACCAATACATCGAGAGGACTGCATGCCTGTGAACTCAACCCATTATGAAAAGTCATTAACGAATGCGTACCTGTCCTCAGGCCGCTGATCGTAAGCTGGATCTGAGCTCCCGCATCTCCGCCGTCTACCCGCATACCATCGCAAACAAGCCGGGCATAATACGGAGCCTGCACGCCTGCCTTATACCAGTCTGCCCGCAATGTCGAGCCATTGTTTCCCGCTTTGGTAAATGTAAATGTGACTCCGTTGGCGCTAAATGAGGCGCTCGCCGCATTATTCGGTATCCACGGGAGATAATTCGGGTCATTGGTTTCCAGCTCAGGCCTTCCGCTCATATTGATATCAAATTTGACTACGGGGCTCTGTGCCCGGAGCGTTCCCGAAGAGAGTATAACCGAAATAAGTAAAATAATTCGTATTGCCTTCATATGCTTTGTTTTAATAACTTTATCAGGCAGCCGCAAACCAGGCTGTAGTTCGCTTTTTACCTGATGCACATACAGTCCGGAATCCGGGAAGTAACATTTTTATGAAAAAAAATAAAACAGGGGCAGACAGATACACTTCAAGCAACCAGCTCACTGTTGTTTTCCATTTTTAAAAGAAAGAAGTTTGAAGCCTAAAGCTCAAAGACTGTAGGGAGGACTCAGACAGCTTAGACTCATAAAGGTTAGGTTCTACGGTTATATCTTAAGCAATAGAAATCCGCCGATACTACCTGCCAGAATAATAACAACAGTGCTTAGCTTTTTCCAGAAAAGGGTCAGGGCAAGACACACGGCCAAAATTACGGCTCCTTGCCATTGTGCTACAGATGATGTAAGCAAATGAAAACCTACCACGGCGATTATTGACACAGAGGCAGCGCTAAGACCATCCAGAAAGAGCCTCAGCTTCCGGCTTTTTCGCACAGATGAGAGTATGCTGTGCAGGAAAAAGGAGATGAAGAAAGAGGGTAGAAAAATACCAACAGTTGCCAGTACGCCACCCGCTGTTCCGTTAATCAGATACCCCGCAAAGGTAGCGCTTGACAATATCGGCCCCGGAGTAATCTGCCCTACGGCAATCGCATCCATCAGCTGCTGATGGCTCAGCCAGTGATTATTACGCACAAGAGCTTCATCCATATAAGCAAAAAGCACATAACCGCTTCCATACAACATAGCTCCTATTTTCAGAAAAATAAAAAAGAGCTTGTTATCTGAAAATCTGCTGCTTATATGCAGGAAAACGGGCGTGAGAAATATTCCGGTAAATACAGGAAGCCTGTCTTTTACTGCATATACAAGATAGTTTATGATGCCCGCGCCGATTATCAGCAATACCTCATTCATACCACAGAGCGAACCAATAAAAACCAGAAGACACAGCACCATAAGAGCTTTATTGTTTCTGAGCGTCTTATCCGAAAGCCGGAAAACCGTACCTATCACCAATGCCGTTGTAGCAGGTCTGATGCCGAATATAAAATTCTGGACATCCGGCAATGCGCTGTACCGTTGATAGAAGTATCCGCACAGCAGACATATCAGCATGGCAGGAAGTATGTAACAAATTCCAGCCACCACTAATCCCGGGTACCCGCCCCGTTCCTTGCCACAGTGCATGACTACCTCGACTGCATTTGGACCGGGTATGATGTACGATGCGCTAAGCACATCCATGAAATGCTGATGATCTATCCACCTGCGCCTGACCACCATTTCATTTTCGATGGTGGCCACCATACCCGCGATACCCCCAAAACCTATCATTCCCAATTTTAAGCATGAGACGGCAATTTGTACCAGCTTCGTGGCTGTACTTTCAATATTCTGTTCTGCATGTACTGTTTGCATACCAACTGGCTATAATTACAACAAACAGGATTGTTTCTTTTAGAGTCTTTCCGCAGCGGATTGAGCAGCAATAACCGCACCCTCCATGTAGCCGGGAAATTCGCTGGCCGTTTCAGTCGCTGCAAAAAACAATTTTCCGTTCATATAGCTTTGCTGCAATAGCGGATGTCCATTGTATTGGTGCGGACGCTGGATAACCTGATTTCCATCCAGTATAAATTCGTCTGTCCAGACCTTGTCAAAATAAGCGGCGGGCTTTAATGCCTGCTCTCCCAGCAGCCCTCCCAATTGACTCAGTACAAATTCCTTTCTTACTTCTGATGAGTACGACGCAGCACTGCCATTCAGGAAACCCGTAAAACCAAATTTATTTTCTTCAAAACTGGTGTGATCGTACATCTCCGTAATAATTCCGGCGTGACTGTACAGCATACCGGAATAACCATTTTTCCGCCAAAAAGGGCGGTCATATTCCAGCACAAATTTAACGGCTCCGGCCATCCACGTTTGTACATTCGGTAAAACGGTGCCAAGAGCATCCGGCAGTCCGGGTGAAAACGTCAGCTGCTTAGCCGCTAATTGCGGCGGAATACATATAATAACCTTAGCGGCGTGCATTGTTTCACCGCCGGCAGTTTGTACTGCAATACCACTTTCTGTTTCGTCTATTGCCGTCGCTTTTGTACTCGTCAGAATTGCTTTGCCTGACAGCTTCTGTACCAGCGTATCGATCAGCATCTGCGTTCCGCCGGCCAGTCTGTATGATGGCATTTCTCCTTCAGGGACGAAAAACTTTTGCGGTGGCTCAAACGACCTGGTCTGAAACAGCGATATGCCTTCTGAAAACTGAGGATATTGCGTTAGCCCCAATTCGTCAATCAAAGCCAGTAAATTGGGATGCATATCCGAGAACCAGGTTGCACCCAATTCCAATGGTGTTCCGATGGTTCCCCTGATAGTCTGTATTCTTCCGCCTAATCTTGACGAAGCTTCCAGAACGGTGGCGCTGATAGTTCTTTTTGACAATACGTAAGCTAACGTAAGCCCACTCAATCCTCCGCCTATGATAATTATTCGTTCGTTTAATCCCATCCGAATGGTACTGATATTGATTTTTGTTTAAATTACGAAATTCCCTTTTGGCTCCTTTGCTTTTCGGAAAAATTATGGTACTTGTGTACATCCGGGAGCCCGTCAGACCTGTCTGACAGCTACTGAACGAAATTCCGTTCCGAATGACGCAGAAATGTATTATTTTGAAAATGGACATATACTACTGCAAACTTCTCTGAAACCATACTCACGGGCAGTGTCCGGTGTCAGGATTTACGACAGGGCATAAGCTGTCTTCGGGCAGAGCGCATAACAGCACAGGTTTGTCACTGATATGAACGGATTGTACGTTTAACCTTTAATCAATCGAAATGAATTATACCGGATATAAGCAGCTAGTTGACGAAATACTGGACAATCCCAGTCCCACGGCTCCTTACGACGATGACATGTATCTGGATTATACAAAACTGAACAGGTCACGGATGAAGCGGTGGGACAAGCACTCAATGCTGGATGGAAATCTCATTTCCCGTTTACAGGAAATAAGATCGTCGCAGCACTGGATCATCATTACCGAGCCATGGTGCGGCGACGCTGCGCATATTGTTCCATTTCTGATAAAGATGACGGAGCAGAGTCAATACATAAGCTACGACATTCAGCTGCGTGACTGCGAGCCGTTCCTTATTGAAAGCTACCTCACCAATGGTACCAGAAGCATACCCAAGCTAATCGTACGCGACGAAACCGGAAACGACATTTTTAACTGGGGACCACGCCCGAAAGGTGCACAGGAAATAGTGGACAGAATGAAAGCTGCCAACGCGGATTTTGAAACCACCAAGATTGTCTTGCAAAACTGGTACAACAATGACAAAGGTGTATCTCTTTGCAAGGAATTGATTAATTATTTTTAAAGCTGCCAGCCAGAACAGGTGTAATCTTTCAGAAGCCGGAATCGGTTTTTGATTTGACCCTGCATAAGCATAAAATCCCCGAAGACAGACTCTTCGGGGATTTTATGTTGATTAGTCAGCCAGGTATGCGACCTTTTTCAGCGCTGCCTTAGCAGAATCAGCCTTTTATTGCCTGATCAGCTTCCAGGACCGGTCACCTGTAAGTAAGTGGTAGACTCCGGACGGATAGACGCTCAGATCAATCTTTGATTCACCGGATCCTGACTGCAGCTCCACACCAAAGCTGTCTGTCAGACGCCAGAGGCCGGGTGTATTGGTTATATATACTATGCCTGAGGTCGGATTGGGATATACATGTCCTGTACCTGTATCGGTTTTATCTGCAAAACCTGTGATGACACAGCCGGAAGCTTGTAAGCCTTCTGAGAAATACAGCATGTCCAGATTGGCGAGACCGCCTTCTGTCAGCGCTTCCAGTCTTAGTTCCTGTATCCCGGAAGTCAGGCTCAATACGATGCTCGCATTGGCCCAGCTTGTCCATACGCCTGTTGGTGGAAATATCAAGGTACCTTTGTCCTCGCCATTCACCAGTATGCGCGCGTCCCGATACAGGTTGTCTCCGCCATTGGCAAAACGAAAGGTGATCGTATAAGAGCCGCTCGCTGAACTATGCAATACCCAACTGGCATAGGCTCCGGAAGCATTCGTGGTATTTACGTAACCCAGACCGGAGAAGCCTTCATTCCGGTCTTCAAGCAAGATACCTTCCACCTCACAGGCTTCTTCTGCCTCCATGCCAGAGTCACATTCCTCAAAGCCGGTTGTTCCACCCACACAGACACCGCAGGCGTCAAGATAGGCGAGCCCTTCTCTTACTCCATGGCAGTCTACAGGTACCTTATCATTGACGATAAACACCCCTTCACGCATTGTATCCGGATTGCCTCCCTGTGTGGTTATCGTGTAGGTATACGTGCCAGACTGAGCAGGCGCACCACTAAAAGTTACTGTCCGGGCGGTATTGTTTACTACCGCGCTAATGCCGGCCGGCAAACCTGCGACGGCAACCGTGGTCGCGTTTTCCCAGCCAAAATAAAAGCCCTGAATTTCTTCATCTGTTTCAATTGTCTGTGACGATGAACCTCCTCCATATTTGATAATGGCCGCCGGCTGATTGAATGCTACTGTAAAAGTTCCTTCCCGAGTCGCATTGACTTTCCCTCCCTGTGTGGTTATAATATAAGTAAATATACCACTCTGGCTGGAGGCTCCGCTAAAAGTAACCGTTCGGGCGGTATTGTTTACTACTGCATTGATGCCGGCCGGCAAACCTGTAACGGTAACTGTCGTGGCGTGCTCCCAGGCGAAATAGAAGCCCTGAATCGCCTGTCCCACTTCCAGTGTCTGCGACGATGAGCCTCCGCCATGCTTGGTAATGACTGCCGGCTGATTGAACGCGACTGTAAACGTACCACCGGCTGATGTATTGGGGTTGCCGCCCACCGTAGTGATGGTATAGGCAAAAACACCACCCTGCGTAGATGCGCCGCTAAAGGTTACTGTTTTTGCCGTGTTATTAACTGATGCCGTAATTCCTGCAGGTAATCCGCTAACTGTTACAGTACTGGCATGGGTCCAGGCAAAACTGAAGCCCTGAATCGCCTGTCCCACTTCCAGCGTCTGCGACGATGAACCACTCCCCTGCTTGGTCAGTGTTGCCGGACCACCGGTAACAGGTGAACAATCTCCTTCCCCGACAAGACAGCTCAGATATTCTTCTATATTGGTATATCCGTCATTATCATCATCTCCCTTATCATCGGCTACAAAGGGGTTCAGTCCTCTGGCAATTTCCCATTCATCAGGCATACCGTCTTTGTCGGTATCCAGAGGCGCTTTTCCATTTGCGACCGTTCCGACATTATTCGGAATACCATTGTCATCTTCGGTGTTTACAATCCTGCCTTCCTTGCCATAAGACAGCAGCTGCCTGATGAGCATTTCATCTACCGCGTCCCGTACCAGTGAGGCGCCCACATGATCAATAACATGCTGCAGAGCATTCTGAGCAGACATGACGTTATTTACACCCGGATGAGGGAAGGGAACATTCACCACTGTAGCTGTTTTATAATTGGTAAGCCGGCTTCCGTTCAATACGCCGTCTTTGTTGGAATCGATCCAGTTGTCATGCGCATATACATGAAAAGCCGACGTGGTACCGGTAATGTGCGTATTGGAGTTGCTGGAAGGACCATAGATAAAGTAATTACCAATCAGGTTGCACTCCGATTTTCCCTCGGTATCGCCCATGATATAACCATGCTCCCGCCAGTTGTACAAAACACTGTTGATGAATTCGTGCTGTCCTCTGGCCTTGGGGTTTCTTGTCTTGTTGCTATGATACAGTGAACGGATCATTGACCATTTTCCACTCTGCATAAGGCCTCCGGTAGAGTGATTGCTACTGTTGATACCCTGACTGATGATACAATCCTGAAATGTCAGGTTATCAATTCCTGATCCGTTTACGTCCAACGTGCCATCCCTGCCCCATGATATGGAAACATGGTCGAATATTTTGTTCTGCCCGGATGAGATGGACAGGGCGTCTTTACCGCTGTCTCCGTTTTTCCCCATACGGATACGAATGTACCGGGTAATGTTATTGCTCGCATTAAAAGCCATACCATTACCATATACCGTGATACCACCGCCGGGTGCAGTCTGCCCCGCGATATATACATTGCCGCTTACCACAATACGGCTTTTGATGTGAATTATTCCTCCTACATCAAAGACGACAATTCTGTTCGATTTACTGACCGCATCACGCAAGGACCCGGCTCCTGAATCATTCAGATTTGTAACGTGATAAACCTCTCCTTTTCTTCCTCCGGTAGCGAAGCGTCCGAAGCCTTCCGCGCCCGGGAAAGCCAGTTGCTGGGCAGCTGCCTGATTCAGCAACAGGATTCCGATCATACAAAGCAGTATGAAGTGTGACCATTTCTTTCCAGTCATAGATGTTGTAGTTTTTATAAAACCAGATTATTATTCTTCAATAGTTATTGGCAACAGATGTCATTGTATCCGCAGATATCGGGATCACATAACTTAATCATGCTGTCTTTTCGGACATACAAACAGGCCGGAATCCCGGAAGTAACATTTTGCATAAAAAAATATCGATGTGTGCGCTAAATAAACCCCCGGACGCAGACCCGGGGATTACCAACGAACTACAAATAAAAAGAGAGGGTAATCACCCCGCACTTTATTTTTTAATAACTTTACTTGTCTGAGTATCTGTCAGAAGATAATAAACTCCGGCCGGATAAGTACTCAGATCTATCCGCGATTCGCCAGATCCTGATTGCAGTTCCACACCAAAGCTGTCTGTCAGACGCCAGAAGTCAGGCGTATTGAATATATGCAGGAGTCCGGATGTAGGATTGGGATATATACTTATCACAGCTGTATGCGCTTTATCCGGGAAGCCTGTTATAACACAGCCGGAAGCCTGTAAGCCTTCCGAAAAATAAAGCATATCCAGATTCGCAAGACCACCCTCTGTCAAGGATTCAAGCCGCAGCTCACTAATGCCTGCAGGCATTTCAAGTTTCATGGTAGCGTTAGCCCAATTTGTCCAGACTGCAGTAGAAGGAAAAAGCAGGGTTCCTTTCTCTTCTCTATTAACCAATACACGGGCATTCCTTGACAAATCGCCGCCACCGTTGGCATAGCGGAATGTTATAGTATATGTACCACTGTCTGAGCCATGCAACATCCAGCTCACATACGCATCGACAGCATTGGTTGTATTTACATAACCAGCTCCGGAGAATCCTTCATTGCGATCCTCCAGCAATATACCATCTACTTCACAGGCTTCTTCCGCCTCCATAACCGTACTGCATTCCTCAAAGCCGGTCTTTCCGCCGACACATACTCCACAGGCATCAAGAAAGGCTGAACCATTGATGTCATTATTGCAGTCTTTCGGAACAGCTTCATTCACAGTAATTATTTCTGACCGGTTTGTATTGGGTGATCCGCCAATAGTTGTGACTGTGTATGTAAAACTTCCGGCTGCGACAGGTGTACCGCTGAAAGTTACCGTTTTGACCGTATTGTTAATCAAAGCATTCACTCCGTCAGGCAATCCGGCAACAGTAACAGTGACAGCATATTGCCAGGCAAAATAAAATTCCTGAATCGGCTGTCCTGCTTCTACGGTCTGTGAAGAAGATCCACTTCCGTGTTTGGTAAGTACAGCAGGCTGGTCAAAATTTACGGTAAATGTTCCTCCCCCCGACGTATTGGGATTGCCTCCTTCGGTAGTAATGGTATAAGAAAAAATACCAGCTTCCGTTGGTGCTCCGCTGAACGTTATGGTACGAGCACTGTTATTGATCAGTGCGTTGACACCCTTGGGAAGTCCCGAGACACGCACTGTTGTAGCATTCTGCCAGGCATAGTGAAATCCCTGAATGGATTGTCCGATGGTGACAGTCTGAGAAGAAGAGCCACCGCCATGCTTGGTAAGTGCTGCTGGCTGGTTGGAACTTACAGTGAATGTTCCTGTAGCTGACGTATTCGGATTACCACCAACTGTTGTTACAGTATATGAAAAAATACCGGCTTCTGCTGGAGCGCCGCTGAAAGTTACCGTTTTCGCGCTGCTATTGATCGCCGCGTTGATTCCATTGGGAAGTCCTGTAACAGTTACCGAAGCAGCATTCTGCCAGGAATAATAAAAACTCTGAACAGTCTGACCTGTGATCAGCGTTTGAGAAGAAGCCCCGCCCCCTTGTTTGGTAAGAACGGCTGGCTGATTTACAACATTAATTTTTCCTACACCCGCGTATTGGGGCACTATGGTTTTTACATCAGCTGTGTTGCTGGTTAATACAGAGGAGTAGCTGTATGGAATATCGGCTGTACAATTGGCAGGATACGCTCTTGATGTTCTGCTGACCTCTATATTATCAATACGTTGCGTGCTTCCCTTGTAATCATTGGGGGTATATATGGAATAGCGTAGTGACTCATAATAATTTTTCTCTACTCTTACACAGGCGCCATTTCGAATTTCAGAAGCGTCTCTCGCTCCTGCAATATAATTGTTAAAAAAATGCCCGGTCGCTCCCCTGTACATCGGTACTCGGAGTCTGACCTTATTGAAATAGTTGTGATGATAGGTTACTTTCCGGTCATTGAACAGATCATTCTCACCGGCGCCTACCAGACATCCTTTATGATGATTATGAAAGTAGCACCAGGAAACCGTAATAAAACCTGTCTGATCCCGGATATCCAGCAAACCATCGTACTTGTCAATATTGGTCTGCTTGTCGGGATCTTCCGAATATATTTCGCAGTGATCTATCCAGACATTTTTACTGGTACCATTGATCGAAACACAGTCTCCCCCGTTTACTCCGGAAGGATTGGAAGTCCCCACCAGCGTTATCTTCAGATTTTGTATAATAATATTATTATAATTCGTGATATTGAGGGCGACACCCTGAAGAAAAGCGGTATTTCCGACACCTATAATGGACTTATTGGATCTGATCCTGATGGAGCCGCCGGATGAGCCATTTGATATTGTCCCCTCTACCATAATGATATACGTAGTGTTACTCTCCGCATATGATTTTAATTCATTATAGTTTCTGGCTGTTACAGTGGCTCCGCCACGTCCGCCGGTAGTTCCCCCGTTCATGGTCGCAAACCCGGCCAATGAAAAATCCGGCTGTCCGAAACCGTCCAGCCGAATGATCAACAGGATAGAAAAAAGAAGTAAAGAAGAAATATTCCGCCTCATAGATAATGCATTTATTTACAAACACTTTTACACAAACCGCAGGTAATCATTATTTTTACTCTTATTACGCTACTCTTTACCAAGCTTATGGTAAGTTTGATTGCTCATATACTTCGCGTACAAACAGTCCAAAAAATGAGAAGTAACGTTCCGGGATAAAAAAATTTGCAGGAATACCAGATTCGTACGAGATCCTTTACAGGGCAACATTAATCAGCACATTAAAAAAATATCCCGCCTGCTCATAGAATGAACAGGCGGGATACTACTATACTACATAAGCTTTAATAACAAAGCTGCTTATGACTTTTCTATTCTTTTATCACTTTGTATATCTGACTATTTATCTTTACCAGATAAACTCCCGGACTGTAAGCATGCAGTGAAATAGTTCCCCCGCTACCCCTCGACAGTTCGTTGCCCAACATATCCAGAAGTGTCCAGTTTACTTCTTTCGTTAAATACAACTCGCCTCTGGCAGGATTAGGATACATACGTACTTCTGCGTTTTCAGGTCGGATCACAGAGGTGATCAGGCAATTATCCGGGTCGGTTACCGGCACAATCCCCGTATTTCCTCCTGCGCACTGGCCGCAAGCGTCATAATCAGCACTTCCACCGGGAACACCGTTACAATCCGGCTGATCAGATTTTATTCGTATATTAAATATCAATGTAACCCGGGCTGTATTTCCCGGACTTTGGGTATATATCAGCGCCTGTCTGATCGTAAATGCATCTCCCGGCTGACAACGGTCGGGATACTGGCCTATATTGGCAGTAAAAGTATTCATGTTCAACTCTGAATATACATAGGCATTATTATTCCCCCAGCTTGTAACCTGGCCTGCGCTGTTGTACCAGTGACCGGGGTGTATAGCTGTAGAGTTGGCATTCAGTGTACCGTCCGGATTGACTGCATGATATATGATCGTTCCATCAAGCGCTCTGGCGATATCAGTCGGTGACATGGCAAAAGCCTGACTGATTCTGCTGGTATTTAGCGCAACAGGAGTTGGTGTAAAAGCAGACATCGGATCCATCATAAGATCGTATGTCAGCGTGACATCATGGATAGGATTGGTAAAAACACCCAGTAAATCGGTATTTACAAACTGCACCTGGTAGGGCCAGTGCTCATCATTGCTGTTATCATCATCCCAGGCATGTCTCCAGTGTGACTTAGGCGCTCCGCTGACCACCAGCCAAAGGCTGACGCATTTATCAGGGCAGATAAAAGATAAGGTCTTTTCAGGATTGGTTCCGTTGGTTACTTCCGCGGTTCCCATATCGCTGTATACACGTGTGCCATTTTCCAGCAGGGCTACAAAACCAAATCTCCATCCTCCCTGATCTACATTTAAGGCTCTGTAACCGGCTGTGCCGGCTAAGCCCTGAAAACGTACGGTAACCTCAGTAGCTTCAGAAGGGGCATTCAGCTTGATGCTATTGTATCCGTAGTTTTCAATGCAAACAGCAGGATCTACTCTCCAGAAACCATTGTTCTGACTCATTCTTACCTGATCACGGCTATTGATATGGCGCTGCCCTAAAGACCGTATTTCAGGCAAATCCCAGGTCGTCAGCCTTGCTGCATGCTCATAGATCTCATCGTTAAACTGCTGTTGTGATATCCCGCTGATCCGTTTATAGGTTTCTACCGGATCTTCCGGGCTACGGGATTCTCTCCACAATCTGCCCACATAATCCTTACCATGCTTAAATGCCCAGTAATCCTGAATGAAGTAATTGGCATAGCGGGGTGTTTCGTGGATAATATGAAGATGATTGGAAGTCAGATACTGGCGAAAATATCCATCCCCAAACTGGCTCTCCGGATATACCTTGAAGGACATCCACTGGGCACATTGCTCCCAAAAGCCGTTTCCCCCGCTTCTGTTCGGGCCAAAACCATAGCGATACCCGCCATTGGTGTCACATCCTGTGATATACTGGAAACAATGTCCGATTTCATGAGACAGAACAGTATTTACCCGTGCCGCGGCCGGATTTACATGCAGCGTACCCACCCTGTCATCCTGTCCGGAACCATACGCAGCCCACTCTGTACTGTACAGTAAAAAAATCATCATTTTGTAATTGTCCGTAACCGATTGTCCACGCACAGCAAAACCCAATGAGTCAATCATATAAGCATAGCTTTTTTCGGCAACATCAAGTAATGAAGTCATATTAACCTGATATGATCCGGAAGCTGTTGATGGATTGCTGCCGAAGCCCGGCTCCCAGAAAACGATGAAATTTTCTGTTTCCATACTGCGACAATAGCACCACTGACTGTTGGGATCATTCAAATCCATTCGCTCTCTGGTGATAAAGGAAGGAATATACACCTGCTTTTGCGCCCAGGCAGAAGAGGCAAAAGTAAGAAGCAACATCAGCAATAATGAAAAAGGTCTCATAACTATAGTTTTTGTTATTTTACATAAAAAAGGATATCGGCAGTTGGCGGCGGAGGAAGTGAAAGAAAAATCTTTACGCACCCCGCTTATCAATTAGTTTTTAATGATTTTTACAATTCTGTTGTCAATGCGCAGCAGATAAATTCCGGGAGAAAATCCGCTCAAAGAAAGAACGGTCTCATGACCCCGCATCAATTCCATTCCGGTTACATCAGATAAGATCCAGTCGGTTTCTTCTGATATATACACTTCTGTATTCGCAGGATTGGGATAAACCTGTATTGCATAATCTCTAAACCCGGACAAAGCAGTAACAACGCAGCGCTGCGGATCGGTAACAGGTACGATTCCTGTAGTGCCACCGGCACACTGATTGCAGGCATCAACGACTGCGGTTCCGCCTGGTTCACCGTTGCAGTCTTCCTCTGCCACTCGTATGGTAAATGTCAGTATCACGCGGGTGACTGACCCGGTGCCAGTATGCACCAGAGCCTGTTTTATTATATACTGAGTACCCGACTGACTTCGGTCAGGATACTGGCCGATATTCACTGAAAGTGTATTGATATCCAGCTCGGAGTAGACATAAGCGCTTTCTCCCCAGCCTACAGTCTGACCAGTCTCGCTAAACCAGTGGCCCGGAGCATTGGCTGTCGATGTAGCATTCATAGAGCCATCCGGATTTACTCCGTAATACTGTATGCTGCCGCCAAAGGAAGAAGCTATCTGCTGCGCTGTCATGCCCAGTGCCTCAGCTAATCCCGACAAAGAAACCGAAGCCGGGGTATATTCTGACATAGGAGCCATAAACAGCTCATAACTCAGCTCTTTGGTAGTAACACAAGCACTTTCCGCTTCTCCGCAGCCGCAAATACCTGCGGCTACCTTGTCCGGATCATTTGGGCATTCATCTTCACAATCAATTGTACCATCGCCATCCGTATCATCGCTTACCTGGCCGGTAGTGCCGCCGATACATTTACCACAGGCATCCAGTGTTGCTGTACCATTGACCACATTGGCACAATCATAGGTTTGTCCGTTGCAGGCAACAGGAGCGGAAAAATTCATCTGTGCTTCCTGAAAGAATGTAAATGAAGGATTGATATCTGCATTGGAAGCATCACCTGCTCCTTTGCCATCACAATTCTCTCTTCCGTTTCTCCAGTATGGGAACTGCATATAGACTCCGTTGGAACAAGACCCAATCTCCGCATCTCCGCCAATCACGACATTGCCACCATATGTTCCCGCAAAAAGGAAAGCGTTGCCCTTAATATTGGCAGTGCTATTGGCAGAGCCACCTTCCAGCCAGGCATTTCCCTCAATGACTGCATTTCCGGTATAGGTCCCTCCATATATACAGGCATTGTCTTTAATCACCACATTATCCCGGATAGTCGCATTTTCTACCATGGCGTGTCCCTCAATCCGGACATTACCAGAAATATTGCCGCTTCTCACTATAGCATAGGGGCCAACATAAACGGAAGAAGCAACCGTCGCGCTATTGGCAACCCATCCGCCACCATTGGAATGTATACGGCCATTGTTTTTCAGCCAGCTTCTGAACTGAGCTTCCGGCTGGTATCCTTCAGGAACCGCATTAGCAATCTTAAGCTCGTATGGATATCTTCTCTGCTTCGGATATCCTACATCCATATTGTAGTTCTGATGTCTTTTAGGTGCAGAAAACACCACAAGATAAATAGTTGATTCAGTATCTGTATTGAGAGAAAACGAAGCTTCCCCATCAGCCTGAGCGTACATCGGACTATAACGGGAGATTGTACCATCGGCTTTAGTAGTGACAAATCCATATCTCCAGCCGGCGAAATCCGGATTAATTTCTGTATGTCCTTTAAACTTCACACCTACTGTTTTGCTTGTTCCTTCACAAGTTGGGTACAAGGGTATAATATTCATTCCATAATCCTGCGGAGCCCAGTCTTCATTAACATAATATCTGTCTGAAGCCCCCTGCACTTTGCTCAGAATCGTAAACTCCCTGCTGGTGTATCTGGGCATTCTGCTTCGTATACCCTGATATACGCTCCTGATCACACGCCCCATATTGTGTGTATGATTGATCTCTCCGTTCCACTGGATAGGATAATCAAACGCTACCTGACGGGCAGCATATCCCCAGAGATAATCATTCAACTGCTCCTGACTGAATCCTTTCAGCCGGCGCAATGTTTCGAAAGGATGCTCCTGATTAGCCGATTCGGCCCAGAGTCTTCTGGTCATATCAAAACCATCTTTTTCCTGGATATAAAAGAGCACATGATAGTTTGTATAATGATGTCTGTTGGACGACCACATAAAATGTCTGGTCTGTATCCAGCGGGTCAGTGTAGATTCAGTATCCGCCCATTTGGGATAAGTCACCGCACGCATATAGTTAGCATGTCCTTCAAAAAACGGCCCTGCCCAGTCATAACCCGCAAAGGCTCTGCCCTGACCCGGGTTTTCCTGAATCCGCATCATCATCTGTAAGGTATGCGCGTATTCATGACTCAGCGCTCCACCGTCTCTCACAGCCGCCGGATGCACAAACAATGCTCCGATCGTATTGCTGTAGGAGCTCGCATGAGCAAAACCTGTAGTCCGGTCATCGTTTCCCGAAAATGTTCCCAGAATTACGACAACGGTCTTATATCTTCCAAAATTGGTAGAAGGGGCATTATTGATAAATTTCAGATCCTTGATCATTCTGGTGAAAGAAAATTCAAGCGTATCTGCCACTGCTCTGGGATTGAATCTCAGATCTCCGTTATAATTTTCAGGATTGGTTCCTACCAGATCGCCCCAGAAAAGCACGAAGTTTTCTGATTCATACATTCGTGAGTCAGACATTCTGTTGTAATACTCATGCCCCGGGTTATTCCATTCTGTTGGCCTGAAAACTGTTTTCTGGGCCTGGACAGTCAGGCAGATAAAAAAAAGAAGATATAGTATGTTTCTCATAAACGTGTTGCATTATTATAATCACTGCACGTATGAGACATTCGATTTTTGATAAAGTAACACTTTTTATTATTTTTTTATGAAGGCAAGATCGTTGTACAAACTCATCATACCAGTCCGGTTATCCGGATTGTATGCTGCAGGCTTAATGCACATTGCTGATGAAAACCGTCGCAGTCCGCTTTGAGGAAGCCGTAAATACAAGATGTCCGGCGCCATTTGCATTGAAGCCGGCAGAGTCTGCCGCTCCTGTATTTCATCCTGACAGGATCACCCCATTGGTTTTACAAAAATTGTCAATTTAGCTCTATATTGCGAAAACGCAGGATTTATAGAGCATATGGCAAAAATAAAAATGGGAATGATCGGTGGAGGTCAGGGAGCCTTTATCGGGAATGTACATCGGATGGCTGCCGCCCTTGACGGAAAAATCGAATTGGTGGCAGGCGCTTTCAGCAGCAGGGCTGAGGTATCCGCAGAAACCGGATCAGCGCTGGGACTTGACGCATCGAGAGTCTACGCCGACTACCGGGAGATGCTGACATCAGAGCAAGGGTTTCCTTCCGGCAAGCGGATTGATCTTGTTTCAATTGTCACTCCCAATTATTTACACTTTGAGCCTGTAAAGCTGGCGCTGGAATGCGGTTTTCATGTGATGTGTGAAAAACCGGTCGCTTTCAGCTATGAGGAAGCAAACACATTGCTGCAACTACAGAAACGATACGGCAAAATTGTCGCTCTGACGCACAACTATACGGGTTACCCCATGATTAAAGAAGCCAGAGCGCTCGTACGCTCCGGGAAACTGGGGAAGCTTCGGAAAATTATCGCCGAATATCCGCAAGGCTGGCTCTCCGAACGTATTGAAGCGACCGGACAGAAACAGGCCTATTGGCGAACCAGTCCCGATATGGCAGGCATCAGCTGTTGTGTAGGCGACATCGGTACGCACGCCGAAAATCTGATCGAATATATTACCGGCCTCAGTATTCAATACCTTGCTGCAGACGTAAGCACGATAGTAGAAGGCAGGCTGCTGGACGATGATGCCAATATTCTGATACGTATGGAGCAGGGGGTAAAAGGCGTAATCATTGCCAGCCAGATTGCCAACGGGGATGAAAATGAGTTACGAATCCGGATCTATGGTGAAAAGGGCGGCATAGAATGGCTCCAGTCGGAACCCAATACGCTGCTTTACAAAAGCAATTCCGAACCCCGGCAACTGCTTAAGCCGGGAGGCTATGCCTGGCTTTCAGCACAGACTAATAAGCACAGCCGCTTGCCGGGTGGTCATCCCGAAGGATATATCGAATCCATGGCCAACCTGTATCGCAATGTGGCACTGGCAATTGAAGCGGAAAAAGGCGGCAACAGACCGGATCCTGATCTGGATTTTCCAATACTGGAAGATGGCGTACGGGGCATGAAATTTATTGAAGCCGTAATTCACTCCGGGAACAAAAATGCAGCATGGGTAGCGCTTGATGAGGAAAAATTCTCGTGACGTAATGATACGAGATAAAGAGGTCAGTCTCTGAGTTATATTTTTTATTTGTAATCGTACAACTTATACTTAATTTGACAAATCAAACTTCAGGATTTACTATATGAGAACCATCAAAGGTCCCGCCCTGTTCCTGGCTCAGTTTATGGACGATAAGGCTCCCTTCGGCAATCTTAAAAGCAGCTGCCGGTGGGCAGCATCCTTAGGCTATGAAGGTGTTCAGATTCCGAGCTGGGATTCCCGTTGCATGGATCTGAAGCTGGCTGCCGAAAGCAAAACCTATGCAGATGAACTGAATAGTACTGTGAAAGAATGTGGTCTCGAGATCACAGAATTAAGTACTCATCTGCAGGGGCAATTGGTAGCAGTAGCCTCTGTATACGATAAAGGCTTTGATGCATTTGCTCCCGAGAGCCTCAGAAATGCGCCTGCTCAAAGGCAGGAATGGGCCGTACAGCAGCTCCTGTATGCTGCAAAAGCCAGCGAAAATCTTGGACTCAAAGCACATGCTACCTTTTCGGGCTCGCTTTTGTGGCCTTATATATATCCCTGGCCACAGCGTAAAAAAAACGATATCCGGGAAGGTTTCCGGGCTTTGGCAGACATCTGGACACCCATACTGAATACGTTTGATCAATATGGCATTGATGTGTGCTACGAGCTTCATCCCGGCGAAGATCTGCACGATGGTATCAGCTATGAGATGTTCCTTGAAGCATGCGGCAATCACCCCAGAGCCAATATACTCTACGATCCGAGTCATTTTGTATTGCAGCAATTAAACTACCTTGATTTCATTGACTTTTATCACGAAAAAATCAAAATGTTTCATGTCAAGGATGCCGAATTCTATCCGACCGGAAAATCCGGAGTTTATGGTGGATTTCAGGATTGGGCAAACCGTCCGGGCCGGTTTCGTTCGCCAGGTGATGGTCAGGTAGATTTTAAACGGATATTCAGTAAGCTTGCTCAATATGACTATGAGGGCTGGGCTGTTGTAGAATGGGAATGCTGCCTAAAACACCCTGAAACAGGAGCCGAGGAAGGTGCAGCATTTGTAAAAAAGCACATTATAAAAGTGACAGAAAGAAGTTTTGACGATTTTGCCGGATAACCCCAGAGCCATGCATAAAAATATAGTACTGATTGCTCTTTTTGCTCTGCTGGCAGGAGCATGCAGCCAACCCCGTACAGCTGCTGAAGAGCTGCCGCAGGAAAATACCGATGTAAGAACCAGAGGCTATCTGACGATCATGGATATTGAAACCAAAGAGCAAAAGATCATGTATGAGTCGGATGAGCATTTTGAAGCGCCCAACTGGTCCAAAGACGGAACATATTTAATATTCAACAGCCAGGGAAAAATATACAAACTCCCTCTGGACAGTCATTCCGGACCGGAGCTTATCCATACTGATTTTGCTACCCGCTGCAACAACGACCATGTGCTGTCTCCTGATGGCAGTCTGCTGGCTATCAGCCATCATGTGGAAGAGAACAATCTGTCCAAAATATTTATCGTTCCTGTTGAAGGCGGCACTCCTAAGCTCGTTACGCAAAATGGCCCGTCCTATCTTCATGGCTGGTCACCGGATGGCAATACCCTTACTTATTGCGCCGAAAGAAACGGAGAATTTGATATCTATACCATTGATACCAGTGGACAAAATGAAACCCGGCTAACCAACGCCCCGGGGCTGGATGATGGCCCGGAGTACAGTCCGGATCAGCACTATATTTATTTCAACTCCGATCGTACTAACACCATGCAGATATGGCGCATGAAAGCGGATGGCAGCGAGCAGATACGATTAACCGGAGACGGATATGGCGACTGGTTTCCTCATGTCTCTCCCGACAACAAAAAGATCGTTTTTCTGTCTTATGACGCCTCTGTAAAAGGGCATCCGGCCAACAAGCAGGTGAAGCTGCGCATAATGAATGTCGGAGAATACAAGCCCGAGGTACTGACGGAGCTTTTTGGCGGACAGGGTACAATCAATGTACCCTCCTGGTCTCCCGACAGCAAAAAGATTGCATTTGTACGATATGAAATAATCAATTGAAAATAAAGTCTGAAAATCCTTAAATACCGGGATTGGGGGCTTATATCTCAAATCCCGGTTATTTCTTTCAGACGAATTCCGGGGCCTCAGCTGTTTTGCTGTCAGCCTCCATACCAGTCCGCAAAGAAAAGCCGGAGGAGTAAACGGACCGACCGGATGGTTTTATTAACATAAAAAGATCCGGAAAATCAATACACAACTGTCACCTTAATCAGTTTTTCACCATCATTGATGTTGACAAAATATAATCCGGGAGCAACTTTGCGATGGATACCTGTTCCATCCCAGCCGCCGGGCAACTGCAACTCAGAGACCACGTTGCCGAATTTATCCGAAATCACGGCATGACCCTGGTAATTGAAATAATATTCATCATCAATACCGTCGCCATCAGCTGTAATAAAAACATTGTCGCACTCTTCCTCGTCAATACGAATCCTGTTACCAATGTTCTTCCGGCAATTGCCAGCCACCCCATAGAGCATATATTCTGATTCACCCAAACCGGAAAAATACCCGTTGGCCAGACGCTGCTCTTCACCGGTATTGACAGAGACCAGCTCGTATTCAAATCCGGAAGGCAACGAATTGGCAGTAGACACGCTGATTCGCCCGCCACTATTTCTGCATGTCTTTGGCATCACCTCAATCAGAAATCCTTCCGCCATGAAGCAGGGAATCACGCTGACAAAAAAGCTGTCCGTCTTAAGCACAAGATCGGGAAAGTCTTCATGAGTAAGCTCGCAATAGTAATAACCGCTGCGCCCCGGAGAGTCTGTAAAAGCTCTGACATAATCGTCCGCTGATTTTCTGATCTCATTGCCCTCAAAATACCAGGTATACGTTACCCGGGCTATATCCGCATCAATTCCTGTTTTAAGATACAAATCACCTGCTTCGCTAACTTCATAAGAACGGCCCGACTGAATCATTTTTTGAGAGGACAAGGGAAAAACCGAAAGATAGTCTTCATACTCCGTCAATTTTATCAGCTCTTTGTAGGTAAAATGATTATCATTTATAAATGCCTGCTGCAATACAGGAAAAGGGGTAAAATCAGGCAATAGCCGAAAATCATTTCTTTCCATTCGTATCGTCTCAATACTGTTATTATCAGCCACCTCAGGAAGCCGGGTCAGCTTATTGCCTGCTACATTGAGAAATTTAAGAACTGTCTGATTACGCAGAGAAGGAATTTCAGTCAGCGCATTGTTTGCTGCAACAAGCTCCCCCATTTTTTTCAATGAGTCCAATGCAGGCAAGTGCGCAAGCTTGTTGTTGGAAACATTTATTGCCCAGAGCTCCTTCAGCTCAGAAAGTTCCGGCAAAACAGCAAGCTGATTTGATTCAACATATAGCTGAGTTATTTTTTTGTTATCCGAAAGATCGGGCAATGATGTAATCCTGTTTCTTCTGGCACTCAGGGTTTTTAATCCGGACAGTCCGCTCAGCGCCGGCAGAGCAGACAGCTGGTTATCATCCAGAACCATTCGGGTAAGAACACTGTTAACCGGCAACGCCCCTATATAACTTAGCTGGTTTCTGGAGAGATTGAGCTCCGTAATATTTTCAAAGTATTGTATCCCTTCTACATCCGTAATATTGAAGCCCATACAGCTGATAGTTCCTGCAAATGTCTTTGCCTCGTTTACAATCAGATCCTGATTGGCATCCATAAGCGAGGGGACCTTGCTTAGCAGACAGGCTTTGAACCTGGCGTCAGATATTACTACCGTCTGAGCAGAAGCGCTGCTGACAAGCGCCAGCATACACAGCAGAAATACTATATTTTTTTTCACTTTCATGGCATCACCGTAATACTTCCGTTTTGAACGGCACCGTCCTCATAGTTGATAATAAACAGGTAATAGCCGGGAGCCAGACTTCCGGTATTTCCTTCGCCGTACCATTCATACTGCTGATTTTCAGCAATCCTCTTTTCCAGTCGCAGATTCCCCTGCTTGTCAAATATAGTCAAAACCCCGGCCTTTCCATATTCCGGTAGCACAACCGGTCTTCCGCTGACAGGATCCAGATACAGATCCAGACGACAGCGTTCGGCTCTCAGATCAATATGCTGAACAAATTCGCATTGATGACTATCTCTTACACGAACTGAATAAAAACCGGCTCCAAGATCAGAAAAAATTCCCGTTTCGTTTTCCTCACCGGAAGACAGCTGGAAATGATACGGAGCTGTTCCGCCTTTTACATTCGTGATCCGGATCCGGCCTTCATTTCTGCCCGTGCAGGTATGCTTTACATCGGATCCGGCCGTGATAGTAACATTGACACACTTGTCCGGTTCCGGCAACGGTTCCTTCACTGCTGCCCCATGACCGGTATCAATGCCATATGGATCAGTATTGGCTGAGTTTTCTCCGGCATTTCCGGCATCAGATCCGGCTATCGCAGATTCTGTTTTTTGAATTACGGCTGATGTATCCGATTCACTCAATGTATCTCCGGGAAAGAATGTTTTATGCGCCGGAGCGTTTTTCCTCTGCACATTATCAACTGTGGCCGGGCTGTTTTTACTTACTTCAGGGCTATCAGAAGCCAGAGTTCTTTCCGGAAGAGTCTCTGGCAATGAATCTGTTTGCGAAACGTGTTTTTCGCTCCCCTTCAGCATCTTTTCTCCCTGCTCCTGCCGCAAATAGTTTTTTCCTGAAAAAACAATGAATGCGATCAGAATCAGCGCCAGCCCGCCTCCGATTATTCCTCCCCTGCGTAATAAATCAGCATTATTCCTGCCGGAATACTCTGCTGCAACCTCCCTGATTACACCTTTTACATCAGCAAGTTTGTTTTCAACAATGACTGAATTTGAAAACTGATAAAACTCCAGCTCTTCTCTCAATGCATTATTGACAAGCAGCTCAGCTTCAAAAGCAGCCAGCTCTTCATGGCTCATTTCTCCGTCAAGATAACGCTCAATCAGACCGGTATAATTATCCTGATTATTCATTTTTGTCGTAATTGATCTGCCAGAGCAGGGTTGCTTTTTATTGCTGCTACCATTTTTTCCCGACAGCGTTTGAAATGCATTTTTGTGGCCGCGTCCGAGTTAAACCCCATTCTCAGGGTAATGTCCTCAAACATCAGATTACTGTATATCCTGTAAGTCATCAGCTCTACACACCTGGCTCCTATATAGGACACAAATTGTGTAATCAGGTTCTGACTCTGATTCTCACTACCTTCATTCACCTGACTGAATGTCAACTCCCTGGCCAGCTCTGAGCTTATTTCCGTATTGAAAATCATCTTCTTATCCTTATTTATTTTATTAATCCATCTGTATATGGCCAGCTTATAAATGTACCCATATACCGTATATTTCTCGCTATTAAAAGAATTGTTTGCAACCTGCCTGTAGAAATGCAGTATAGCATCCTGAAAAACGTCATGAGCATCATCAACAATACCATTATTCTTTCGTATGAAATTCTGAACTGTAGGAAGCAACTCCCTGTACAGGTGACTGATGACCTGCTTGTCTTTTTGCTCTCTGATCAGAGCAAGAATGTTGTCCTCTTCAATCTTCATAATTTAAATGTAACCTCATACATATGAAAAGAACAATAAGTAACATATTTTTAAAAAAAATTTCTTCAACTAAGTGACTAAATGCGGGAATTTTATCTTGTATCATATGGCTTCTTTATTCTTATATTCCAATCCCACGGACAAATAAGCGGTTTGTATCCGGATCAGTTCTCTTCCTATTTTTTCAACCCCGCGACAGTCAATCCCGCCTATATCGCACAGGACGGATCGAGTGAAGCAGTTGTCCAGAGTAAGCTACGTAACGGCATTTATAGCGACATATATAGTATCGGTGCATCTGTTCAGAAAACCTTTCATACCAGCAAACAACAATGGCACTCCGGCCGTCTGTTATTTTCAAACGAAAAAGAAGGGCTTTATATTAGCACTCCAAGGTTTTACGGCAATTACAGCATTCGCATTCCAATCAGCAGTGACCTGGATATTCTGGCCGGACTATCATTGGGACTGGTAAACCCCAATATAACTATTCCAACCAGAGCCCTCAGCAGGACGCTGACAGACGGAGCTGCCGGTCTGCTTGTCCGATACGGAAAGTCTTCCCTGGGAGTCAGCTCCAATCATATTTTCAACTCCGGTTATGCCAGTCTGAATCTCAGACGATATTATACAACACACTTTGAGACCTCTTCAATCGTCAATGCCTCTATTGTATTAAAAGCCTACTGTATATGGCGGTATTTTTCAGACATTCCTTCGCAGCTGAACGCAGCCGTATCCGCATTACTAAACGAAAAATTAGAAGCCGGCACAGGGTACCGGTACAGACGGGGAGCATTTCTTTTCTTTTCTCTCACCATTGATCCTGCCAGTCAGCATCCTTTATCGCTCGGAGCTTTATATCAAAGCAGTCTGCTTGACCAATTACCGGGTCTGGGAGAATCTCTTGAGCTAAGCCTTATCTACAAATACTGATTACGGTTATAAGGTAGTAGCAGCTACACAAAAGACGCTGGCTGCTGCAACATGAGCGCTAAGCCGCGGGAAGTATACATTTTCTATTGAATAATGAAAGAACAGCTACTAATCAGCCATTTGAAAAAAGCATTCCGGTCCTGCAAATAAAAAACCCATAGGCCGAGGGACCCATGGGTATCAAAAAAAGCACCCTCTACAAAATTTTCCCTATCTGACTGCATTAATCATTGTCACTGGTTATTTCTATCACAAAGAATCTTCTGAGACTGTGTCCATACATTAATCACATACTACAGAGATCAAAAGCGCTGCAAGGATTCCAATTTACCTTTATGACTTATTACTTATTCAACATACACAAAAGTAGCTGCCTGCATCAACACAGACTATACCCGATTTTAGGTATATTTGAACCGATTTACCGGTTAACAGACGTAAAGCGGGCAGATCTTTATAGCTCAGGTTTTCCTGAATCCAAAGCTGGTGTTATCCCAAAAGAATCCCATGAGCTGATAAATCAACTCATGGGCAGATAAAAAAATACCCTCTACAAAACTTTTAATTACTGTTACAGAACCTTAACCAGACTGATTACCCTGACCCACAATTCCAGACTAAAAACATATCCTCAACCCGTAGAGAAAGATAGCAGCTGACTGTTCACATAAGAACAGCCAAATAATCAATGAGTCTTTCCCAGTCCCCCATTAAACATGTCTTAACGCAGAACAAAAATAGCACTTATGCCCCGGACAAAGCCATACCTAATATTGGTAGTTTTTGTGCTGTCTGATTATTTATTTAAGATATGATCGTTAAAGTTTCTTCTTTTGAATGGACTACTCAATTTTTCGAGGAGAACAGCTTCATTTGATAAGAAACGCACAGGCACACCAAGTCAGGATTATTCCCTTAGCCACCAGAAAAGAAAAAGAATATGTAAAGCAACAAATCCTGAGCTGTAAAAATAAGGACCGTATTCAGAAAGGATAATACAAGAAAATGCCGGACTATTGTCCGGCACAAATCAAACATGAAACAAAAAAGACAGGGGCTATTGCTTTATAATTTTCTTCAGAACTGATCCTGTCTGCAAAAGATACACTCCCGCAGGAAGATGATGAATATTTATCACATGTCCGCTACCATGTAAGAGCGCCTTTCCCATAAGTGTGGTTACCGTCCAGCTGGTATCGCTCCCAGCCGGAGACAAATATACCATTCCACTGCTTGGGACCGGGTATACATCCAGTTTCTGTTCAGTAGCAGCCGGTACTACACTGGTGGGCAGAGCGTCCGGAGCTTCACAATCATCATTGACTCCGACCCAGTCAAGGTACAAACTACCAACAAACGGCTTATCGATACGTTGCCCGAAAGAATTTTCATACGGGAAGCTTTCATATCCCGAATTGATACGAAAGTCAAGAGCTGTGATAGCTGACGAATCCAGGGCCTGCTCATCCCACTGATTGAAGAATAAGCCGGAAAAATCAATTTCAAAATACTGCAATTCGGTTGTCACATCAAGGAGGTTGCGCGCAGAAAGCATTGCACCATCCGTAACAACACCAAGAGCATCCATCATGGATACCTTGAGAGAAAGAGTATCCGAAGCTTTTGCCCATAACCGGACAACAGGCTTCTTTACAAAATCCGAAAAATCAACAGCTTCCGCTCCTGAATTCCCTCTGAACGGAATAGTAAACGCATACCATTCATTGGGGTCTGTCTCAGGCACATCAACCCGGAGCATTCCGCCCTGCACGCTCAGGTCATAGTTATTCCAGCCACCCAAATAGGATTCAATTTCAGTATTGTTAAACTCTTCATCCATCAGACACCCAACCTCGTCAAGTACCGATATCTCCATTTCGGTCGTATCATTACTTATACTTCCGCTGACTACCAGACGAACCAGTTTCGTACCTGCGGTTGTGTAGTGTATTTTCACAGGACCTGCACCTGTATATTCCGAAACATACCTCTGCTGATCAACCAGCAACACTTCCTCACCAAAAGACCAGGTATATGACGCGTTGCTCTCCGTATTTTCGGAAAGACTGGTAAATACCACCGTCTGATAGATAAGAGCAGGATTCCTGTCTGCCGTGAAACGCGCTCGCGGCATACCGCAAACTCCGGTGGTATATACCTCAACCGACTTCCTGACCGTTGAGGAAAGAATGCTGCATCCGTTTCTGGTAATTTTCACATTAAAGATTCCGGATTGAGATACATGCAGCGTATCGCTGTTCCTTCCTTCAAGTAGCTGACCATCCTGAAACCATTCATACTCATTACCGGGTTCATGCTGAACGTGAATCACCGTTTTTCCCGGTGTACAAAAAGACAGTTGCTGATCCGAGACCCATTGGATAGCCGGTACAATACAGCCGGAAATATGTATGATAACTTCCCCTCCGTCAGGGATAGCATTAAACTGCAACATGTCTCCGTCCAGCAGAAACGGAACAGTTTCTCCGGACTGGACAATCTGAAGAATATTAGTCACACCTTCGGGCAATCTGACCCTCAGAGTAAGAGCCTGATTATACAATTCATCCGGAAGATCATCGGTCAGCAGAAGTTTCCAGGTATCTCCTTCTTCAAAAGGTGCGGTCAATTCTGTCAGCACTGCCGATTTCTTCGCTTTGTGATATTGAATTGCCTGCGCAAAAGTACTTATCCAGAGCTGTCCTTCCCTGCTTTTCACAAGATCCAGCTGTTTCTGTAATTCGTCCTGATGAATCATTGCATACGAATTATCACTGACCTGATCACTAAATACACTGTGGTACAAATACGTCAGCAATCCTCCTCCGGACAGAATATTGTCCAGCTGCTGCTCGTACTGCTGTATAGTAACGGTATTGTCCATTGAGAATGTCCTGATTTTGTAGTAATCATCATCCGAAGAAGCAAAATGATACCCATAATTGCCAGATGGCGGCTGCACACCGCGCGCGCCGATATGCCCACTCACACGTACCGAATCAATCACAGCGCTATTGTGGCTTCCAAAAGGATATGCAAACGTAATGGCCTTTAAGCCCTGTTGCTGATCAATAACCCCCTTGGCACCCCGTATTTCATCCGCTTTATCAGCAGCCGAAAGTGTGGTCAGATCCCTGTGTGTTTTACTATGGTTGGCTATTTCATTGCCATCGGCAGCAGCCTGGGCAACCTGAGACCAGTTGATGGTATTCCAGCTTTGCACTGTCAGAAAGAAGGTAGCCTGCATATCTCTGTCATGCAGCTCGGGAACCACAATAGCAGGATGCCCGGCAGTCCAGTCATCAAATGTAAGGGCTACAGCCGCTTTTTTATTATCCAGCCAGTTGGCAATTGAATAATCCAATCCAACAGGTTCTGTATCTTCAGTACATTCAACATTGAGCGAATTGATAAACTGTGTCAGCTTATTGGCCATTTCCATATGTGCAGCGGCATCAGGATGCCAGTCTTCTCCATACGGAGCAGTCTGAGGGTCCATTTCAAAATAATGCACATTCTCCATTCCGTCGGAAGTCAGCGTAGTTACCACTTCCTTTACATACGATCTGATTCTGGTCCAGTGCTGTGCCCCCACGGGATAGTAATCCGACATCATTACTCCTGTAGCACAGATAATCACTGCATTCGGATGGAGATTTTTGAGCCGCTTCACAAAAGTCACATAGGTACTTTTATACAAATCTGCATCCAGCGCCATTCCCGGATCCTGGGCAAAGTCATTCGTGCCAAGATTAATAACAATTACATTGGGATGTGACTGCGCATGGTTCCAGAGGGCTCCGGCAGAAGCATCCGGAAATATCCGGTCATAGATTTTGGGAAGTGTTCCTTCTGTTGATCCGGTATTGTTTCGGTACATACCTCTGCCCGAATACGCTACGACCCTGTAACGCATACCAAGATTGCGGGCCGTCAGATATCCCCAGGCTTTGTAATTGTTTTCATTGACCGAAGTAAAGCCTGTATTAGGATCTGCCGGAATGCTTACTTCATTGCCATACCCGCAGGTGATCGAATTTCCGATAAATTCGATTTCACAAGCGGGTTCATTGCTTACCGGGCGAAGGCTCTGGCCTGCCTCCAGTTGTAACCCATGAAATGCCGATCTTCCAACCGAAGCCTCTGTCAGCTTGACCAGTTCCAGCAAATGCCAGCCCGGCTCCAGTCCGGATGCCAGCACATAGGTATGTGTTCCGGCAAGAGCTTCCATTTTATCAAGCACTACTCCATCGATCACTATATTGTAGTAATTTGTAGTAGCTGGACCATGTGTGGCAAAATCCTGTAATATTGCAGAAACGGACGTTCCGCTAAACTCAGCTCTGATGGTGACCCCTGAAAATTCAAAGGCAGGAGCTTTGGGATTGCTATGATCTACTCTGCCCCAATATATGATATCAGGGTGATCAGCTTCTATCATTACCTGTGCTTTTATTTCCGGAACGAGGAAAAACAGACAGGCCAGAAACAACGAATAATTTTTCATACGTCTTAGGGTTAGTTTTGGACATTTTCTTTCACGAATCTAGATCTGATCTGGCTGATGTCCATAAAACCTCAAGGAAAACCGGCTGTTTACCCTGTCTTCTGAGCTGATTTTTGACCTGTGCTGGGTACTTAGATGACAACTAAGCCCCTTGAAAAAAGCACCTGACTCTGCCTAAAAAAATAACTGAGGGTAGTTAACTGTCAAGCACGATATCTTCCCAGCTTTTTAACTTTATTCCCGCCTTTTTCCGATGCTCGATAGCCTCTCCCACCTTCTGACTAAATTTCAGGCAGGTTTTGTAATTAAGGTCGATCTCCCGGGCCAGCTCACTGACTGAATTCAGATTTTTATCCGAAAACACGATATAAGCGATGTAAAAAGCTTTTTCGATTGGGAATTTAAGCTTATGAAAAATAGTATGGGCAGTAACTGATTCTACAGAACCACATCTGGTACATCGCTGCGAAAGGAAAGAGTCTCCGGCAGCCGCCTTCCCGTTCCCGCATTTTTTACAGGTAAAACCTGAGGGCCACTTTACACCGGCAAGATACTGATAGCAGGCCGATTTGCCGGGAAAAACCTTAAGCATCTCTTCATAGGTCTGATTAGGAGAAAGAATATTCCGGGCTTCTATCGTTTTAATGGTTTTATTCAGCTCCCAGTTTGTTTTATCAAGCTTTCTGTTCCATTCGCTGATTACATCCGCCTGCTCCTTTAACCGGTCATTTGCTTCCCGCAGGGCAATCGTTCTCTCCTGCACCTTTTCCTCCAGCTCGGCATTTACCTTATTAAGAAGTATCTCATTCTTCCTCATCTCCAGTATTACCTTCTGATTCGCACTATTCTCAGCCTCGAGCGCTTTTTCCTTATCCCGTCGCTCTTTACGCAAACGAGCACTCAAGGCAAATGAAAACATCAGGGTATCCACTGCGATCCCGTAAAAAAGAATAAAATATACAAGATGATTACCGGGAATCAGTCCGTTGTAAAACAGATACGTAACAACAAATCCGATCATAATGGATGTATAGCCCACCATAAAAATCGTAACCGCTCTGTTGCCCCTCTGAAATATGCTGACTGCTGCAAACAGTATCAAAAACAGAATAATAAAGATCAGTGATTCACTTATCAGCAAACTGCCGGGAGCATAAGGAGCAAAATTGCTGAAAAATAACTGCTGTACGGCAAATAATCCCGCAATGGCCCGGATAAATGTATATAACCGGGGCATAATTAATTTTACATTAAGAAAATACGTAGTGTAATTAACCAAAGCGATAATAAACACAAGCCGCGCGTATTCATCCACAAAATAATTGAGAGCCGGAGTATCAGGCCAGAGCAAGGCAAACCCCAGCTGATCCACTCTCAGGCAATCCAGGCCGGCAGCAAATACGAAAAAGATATAATACAGATAGATCCTGTCGCGGGTTGAGAAGTAAAACAGAAGATTATAAAAGATTAACAGAAGAAGAATAAAGTAAAACCCGCCAATAATGAAATAGTATTTATTAGCACCATTGATATAATGGACATATGACTGAACAGAAGTATTCAGTCCCAGATGATGATGTGAATAGTAGGAAAGATAAACGGTATTTTTTCCTTCCTGCAACGGAAGCTCAAAAACCGGGAAACGGTTATGAATCTTTCTTTCAAAAAACGGAATATCACCTCCAATAGTGTCTGTATAATACAATCTGCCATTCTGATCTGCTACATAGACACTCAGTTCGTTGGCCCTCTGATTGAAGACCTCTATCAGCCAGCGGTTATCAGATTCCGGCGCCCGGACGACATCCAGCCTGAGCCACAGATGCGTTGTCCGTAAGGGAGAAAACTTTTCAGGATCGTAGTTAAACACCGAATCGGGTAAGGCAATTACTTCCTCAATGGAGTATCTGCGATCTGTCTGATCCAGAATGCTGAAATCAGAAGCGGAGAAATAGTATACAGGATTGCTGCCAATAGTCACAACAGACGTTTTCGCATTCAACAGACCTGAATACGCAACCAGCAGAACAAGAAAAAATATCCGGTTACCGGGCAATATGTCACGACCGGACAGCTGCATAAAGATATATTTTGCCACGCTCAAATATATTCATAAACGATCACTACCTGCTCTCATTACCCGGAATTTCGAACATAAACCGGAAAATTTTACAACATCCGATTTATGATTATACTTTTGTATACGGGTACTCCGGAAAAAAATCCGGCCTTCTCTGAATTTCTGATCTTTGTATCATTTGCCACTGACCTCAGAAACAAACATTGACTGTTTGCCAAAGATGACTTATTTTGTAGAAAAACAGCGCTTATGAACCGGGTATGTCAGCTATTTGATATTGAAAAGCCAGTTATTCAGGCCGGAATGGTATGGTGCAGCGGCTGGAAGCTGGCCTCAGCAGTCAGCAATGCCGGTGGTCTTGGTCTTATCGGCGCAGGCTCCATGTATCCGGAAGTTCTGAGAATACATATACGCAAAGCCAAAGAAGCTACCTCCTTACCGTTTGGTGTCAATGTCCCGCTGCTTTATCCGGATATCGATCAGCTTATACATATCCTTATTGACGAACACGTTCCGGTAGTATTTACATCGGCAGGCAATCCTTCGACATGGACCGGGCTTCTCAAAGAACACGGAATTAAAGTAGTCCATGTTGTTTCAAGCCTGAAGTTTGCTCTCAAAGCACAGGATGCCGGAGTTGACGCAGTTGTTGCAGAAGGATTTGAGGCCGGCGGACACAATGGCCGGGACGAAACAACTACATTCTGCCTGATTCCTCTGGTTCGGAAACATATAGATATTCCGCTTATTGCCGCAGGCGGTATTGCTACCGGACGACAGATGCTCGCTGCCATGATACTAGGAGCAGAAGGAGTACAGATAGGTTCCCGGTTTGCCGCCTCAACAGAATCTTCGGCTCATGATAAGTACAAGCAGGCTGTAGTACGTTGTGGCGAAGGCGATACCATTCTTACGCTTAAATCCCTTACGCCGGTACGTCTTATCAAAAACGCCTTCTATGATCAGGTAAAAGCAGCCGAAGCAAAAGGCGCCGGCATAGATGAACTAAGAAACATTCTGCAAAAAGGGCGGGCAAAGAAAGGAATTTTTGAAGGAGATATGGATGAAGGTGAGCTGGAAACAGGTCAGGTATCCGCATTGATTGAGACCATACAGCCGGCAGCGGAAATCGTTGAGGAAGTATGGCAGGAGTACCAGAGTGTAAAAAAGAGCATGACTGATATCCGGAACTAATGTTAATCTGTATGCCGGTCATTAGTAAAAACTGATGACCGGTATAATCCCTGATACAACTACTAGCACTCTTCAATATTAATCTGTCGGAAAAATTCAATACCCGCTCAGCTGCACACTACGCATAGAGCCGGAACCAAATGCCATGCTCTCAACGGGAAAAGACACTGCATCTTTTTTGTCCCCAAGACCCAGCAGATAAATCAGAGGTATATAGTGATCCTCGGTAGGTATGCTCAGCATCGCGGATTTGCCCAGCGTCTTGTAATTAATAAGCGCCTGATGATCGCCGCTTTCAATAAGCTTTTTTGCCGTCGCGTCAAATTCGAGCGCCCAGTCATACGGTACAGGATTCGGAGTAAACTTTGCCATTCTCAGATTGTGCACAATATTTCCGCTGCCAACGATCAACACTCCTTTGCTTCTGAGATAAGACAAATCTCTGGCAAGCTCGTAATGATATTGCATGGGCTTTTGTATATCAATGCTCATCTGAAATACCGGAATATCGGCCAGCGGATACATTTGCGCCAGCACACTCCAGGTCCCGTGATCCAATCCCCAGTCATGATCTTCCCGAACCTGTGCATAATTCACTTTTTGCGTCAGTTCCCTGGCAAGCCCGGGCGCTCCTGGCGCAGGATAATCAAACTCATGCAAAGCTCTCGGGAAACCGTAAAAATCATGAATGGTTTTCGGTTTTTCCATCGCCGTTACAAAAGTGCCACGGGTAAGCCAGTGAGCTGAAATACACAAAACAGCCCGGGGCCTGATTCCTTCTCCGAGCTTTTTCCAGGCACGTGTATCCGGATTATCCTCAAGCGCATTCATCGGATTTCCGTGACCGACAAATAATGCCGGAAGCCTGAGATCAGCATGATCCAGATGCTCCAGAGACCGGGCAAAGTTTTTCAGCGGCATAGCCATGCTCAATGTTCCTGCTCCCATCAGGTGTAAAAATTCCTTACGATTCATTGATTGAATTTACGAAAATTTCATTTACATGTTTAAACATATAAGAAAGATTTTATGTTCCGATGGTCCTTTTGACTTGTAAACGAACAGAATTGCTACTCACGGCAACAACCAAAGCAAACCAGGAAAGAAAAAACCAAACACAATTTGGTAAATACTGATTTGTAACAGTCTATACACAAAAAAATACATGTTTATACAATAAATTATATGCTTCGGATGTTCAATTATGAAACTTTTTTAATATTTTTGACTTCCTTATATTCTTCTATAAAAGAAGCCATCTTATGGATAAATATATATTTGAAGGCGATCAGTTTGGGGTTTCCAAAAAAGGAATACACTTTTTAAAGAGTCGTTATAATTACGAGACTTTTAATTTTTCAGACATCAAAGAATTAAAAATATATAAGGGCAAAGAAATTAAAAACTGGATTTTGCTGCTTTCGACCGGCATCGTTTTTTTGATCACTTCGCTAAGCTACGAATACACGATTCTGAAAGAACACGTTTTCGGAAATTCCGGAGAACGAATATACATGGAACAGTTTTCCATACCGATCGTTTTTATTCTCATCGGTATATACTGCATTGTTCACTCACTCAAAAATGGTCTGATCATGGAAATCATAACAGATAGCAGCAGCCGGCAGGTCGTTCTGGATAAAAGCAATGAAGACTATGAGCTCGATCAGCTTATAGATTTCATCAAAGAAAAAATTAAGGATAACGATGTTAAAATATCATATCCTGAGCAATAAAGGTAATAGCAGCAGCTCTCACATTCTTAGCAAAAACCAACTTATCACTTTCAGCATTCCGGCAGATTTACCCGAACATTGGCCGCCAATCCGCCCAGAGAGGTTTCTTTATACTTATCGCTCATGTTATCGGCGATTTCCTTCATTGCTCTGATTACATTATCCAGTGTCACAACGGCTTTGTCCGGATTTCCGGCCAGAGCAATCATGGCAGCAGTTACCGCCTTTACCGCTCCCATACTATTGCGTTCAATACAGGGAATCTGAACAAGACCACCGATCGGGTCACAGGTAAGCCCCAGATGATGCTCCGCAGCTATCTCGGCGGCCATAAGTGCTTGTCCGGGACTACCGCCAAGACATTCCGTAAGAGCCGCAGCGGCCATTGAGGATGAGACTCCTATCTCCGCCTGACATCCCCCGGCTGCTGCTGATATCGTTGCTCCCTGTCTGAAGAATTTTCCTATTTCCGCAGCGGTGAGTAAAAACCGGACAACATCATCTTCTCCCACCTCTCTGCCCGAAAAGCACAGATAATAAATCAAAACCGCAGGCAAAACTCCTGCTGAACCATTGGTTGGAGCCGTTACAATCCGGCCCATTGAGGCATTTACTTCATTCACGGCCATAGCCAGACAGCTTATTCGGGTCAATACTTTACGAAAATCCCGGCCCTCCTTCATAGCTTCCAGCCACTCCCGCGCATCTGTATAATCATGCTTTCTGATCAGCTGGCGGTTAAGTTCCGCTGCACGCCGCACAACCTGCAAACCTCCAGGCAGAACACCTTCCGTATGACAACCATCATAGGCAGATTGCAGCATTACTTCCCAGATCCGAAGTAAACGTTGTCTGATTTCCTCCTCCGAACGGAATACCTTTTCATTTTCCAGCACTACATCCGATATAGACATACCGGTTTTCCGACAGATTGCAGCAAGTTCGCCAGAATCGGAATAAGGATAAGCCAGTTTTAAATCCGGGCAGGCTTTGACAGCTGATTCGTTTTCTCTGCATATAAACCCGCCGCCTGTAGAAAAATAAAAAGATTCATATACGCTTTCATCACGCAGTACAGCACAAAACTTCATGGCATTGGGATGAAAAGGATGGCTCTCCTTTTTCAGAAAATGGATAGACCGGGCCGGACTGAATAAAAACTCCCCGTTTGCAGCATGAATCACCCTTTCATTTATCACCATATCTTCATAAATACCTGCGAGGCAATCAACCTCTACACCGGAAGGATCCAGCTGCAGCAAACCAAATGTGAGCGCCTTGTCTGTATAATGTCCTTTGCCTGTAAGAGCCAGAGAGCCATACAGAAAAATCTTAACCGATACAATATCCGCCAGCAGCTTTTTATGGTACAGCTCATCCATCCAGGCTGAGGCAGCTTTCCAAGGACCCAGTGTGTGGGAACTGGAGGGGCCTATTCCTGCCTTCAGAATATCAAATACGCTTGTATAAACGCTCATAGATTAAAAGAAACGGTTTACAGATTTCTGAACCATGAATATATACGAATCCTTTCTGCTATAAGTATAAAAAAAAGCATATATCTCCATACCGGCGGTTCCAGCTTAAAGACCGCACCTGTTTCCCCCGGAAGAACAGGTTATTATTGTGCAGATACACCTAAATTACGGCAATCAATACCTATTTTTAATCAAATTCATTATATTCAGCCCTCATTTATAAACGATAGTATCATTCTGTGCTTTTTCCGGTCACAACAGGCTGCCACTGGTACGATCAGACAGACTGCTATCGTACAGAAATACTTAAAACAGAAAGAATAAGGAAACTGCTGCCAGACTTTAGAGCCCTTACCTGAATTCAGGATATTTTGCCAAACAGCAGATTCCATTTTTAGACAGAGGAATAACCATAAAATTAACACGTATGAAGAATCAGATTTGGGCTAAGAAATCGGTAGAGCAATACGAAGCCGACATCAGACATAGTGGCCTGAAACGCTCGCTGGGCAAATGGGAGCTGACCGCTCTCGGCATCGGCGCCATAATCGGGGCCGGCATATTTGTAATGACCGGAATCGGAGCAAAAGAACATGCTGGTCCGGCTCTTGTTCTTTCCTTTGTTGTAGCCGGTCTGGGCTGCGGATTTGCAGCGCTCTGCTATGCGGAGTTTGCATCTTTTCTGCCGGTCGAAGGATCTGCGTATGCCTATTCCTACGCAGCAGTAGGTGAGCTTTTTGCCTGGATTATTGGCTGGGACCTCATTCTGGAATATGCCATGGCCTCTTCTGCAGTCGCAGTAGGCTGGTCCGGCTATGTAGTCAAGTTCCTCAATCTCTTCGATATAAAAATGCCCTTATGGCTGGTCACGGACTACTGGAGCGGCAGAGCTCTCGTAGACAAGCACGAATTAGTCGGCGATCTGGCCCCGCTGACCAGCTCATACTCCAGCTATGATTTTCCTCAGATCTTTGGTATCCCCTTTGCCTTCAACCTTCCTGCTTTTCTTATCATACTGATTGTAACATATGTTTTGGTAAAAGGTATCAAAGAAGCATCCTCAACCAATAACATCATGGTTTTCATCAAGCTGGGTGTAGTATTATTTATCATCGTCGTCGGATTTATGTACGTAGAGGCACAAAACTGGGATCCGTTCATTCCCGAAAGAACCTGGATCAAGACAAGCAGCGGACAGGATCAGGAAGCCTATGGCTGGATAGGGATTTTCTCAGGAGCTGCCTATATTTTCTTTGCCTATATCGGATTCGATGCTGTCAGTACCCAGGCCGGGGAAGCTATTAATCCGCAGAAAGACGTTCCGACCGGAATCATTACCTCTCTGATCATCTGCACAATACTATATATTCTGGTAGCGCTGGTTGTCACCGGTATGGTCAATTATAAAGATATTGATATTGCAGCTCCCATCGCAGCTGCTTTTGGCGACAGAGGACTTTCCTATGCCGTATTCATTATTTCCATTGCGGCAATTGCCGGTCTTACCTCTGTACTAATAGTAATGCTCCTCGGGCAGTCACGTGTTCTTTATGCCATCGCCAAAGACGGACTTTTACCTTCCGGCTTTTTTGCATCCATTCATCCTCGTTTCAAAACGCCATACAAAACCACTATCCTGATTGGTATTATCGTGGCCTTTGTGGCCGCATTCACCCCGATCGATTCCATTGCAAAAATGGTCAATATCGGAACTCTTCTGGCATTTGTAATGGTATGTTCTGCAGTCTGGCTGATGCGTTATAAAGAACCAACCAGAACACGTCCGTTTAAAGTACCTTTCATTGCCTTTGTTGCTCCGATGGGTATACTATTTAATCTGTTAATGATGGTTTATCTTGGCTGGGAAAACTGGGCCCGTCTGGTTGGCTGGCTGGCAATCGGTTTTGTCATCTATTTTATATATGGCAAAAAGCACAGCAAGCTAAGAGCTGGCAAGCAATAGCAATGTCATAGCGGGAAGGATGCTCTGCATCCTTCCCTGAAAAATTTCACCCGTTAGTCAATCCTCTCTGTATTGCTCTGACGGGAAAAAGTTCCGGAATCTTCTGCAGAATAGTATGGTTATACAAGTATTCGCGTTATAAATCAATGCCTCGTTATGAATAGAATACTGATAGTGGAAGATGATCTGATTATCAGCAAAAACATACAGGAAGCCCTTTTATCTGAGCAATTTGATTTAGAGGCAGCGTTTGACGGCATCATGGCAGAGAAGCTCCTCAAAAGAAATTCCTATGATTGCATTGTCATGGACATTAATCTGCCCCATATCAATGGTTATGAGTTGTGCAGAATGTTCCGGCAGTACAATACCACTACCCCTATACTTTTCCTGACTGCCTTTGATGAACTGGAAGATAAAGTGCAGGGCTACGACAGCGGAGCAGATGATTACCTGACCAAGCCGTTTTTCATGAAAGAACTGATTCTGAGAATCAATTCTCTGATCAAAAGAAGCAGACAGCTCTCGAAGCAGGATGAAAGCGAAGTATTGGTATTTGAGGATATCGTGATCAATCAGCGTACAAAAAATGTCCGCAGAAACAACAAGGAGCTTGAACTGACTCCCCGCGAATTTCAGATATTGCTGAAGCTTGTACGGGCACAGGGAGAGCTGGTACTAAAAAAAGAGCTTATCCGCGAAATATGGGGAAGCTCCTTCGATACCAACACAAATACAATAGAAGTGTATATTAATTTTCTGCGAAACAAGGTAGACAAACCATTCGATGTTCCATTGATCAAAACAAAAATCGGATACGGGTACTATCTCGAAAATGACAAATGAAAATCAATAAAAAAATAAGCCTTTATTTTTCCGGTTTTATCATACCAACTATCGGGGTTATTTTTATTCTTATCTACAATCTGTTTTACGAATACCGTGAAGAGGAATTTCAAAAGCAGCAAAAAAAGAAAATTACCAGCACGCTGCGCTTTCTGACCGAAATCAAACAGATCGACGATAACCTGATCCATGCCATGGACAGTCTTACCATACATGATTTCTACGATGAAAAGCTGCTGATTTACAATGAACGAAAGGAACTCATCTATTCAAGTATCGACGACACGCCTATCCCTGTTGCCCAGAGAATTCTGAATGAGCTTTCTTTCAACAAACAATGGATTGAGACCAAAGATGATCTGTATGATGTAATCGGAGTCTATGTACAAAACAGGGGTAACGAGTATTACGGTATAAGCAAAGCGTATGATAACTTTGGTTATTCAAAGATGAACTTTCTGAAGTATACCCTGGCCGCTTCTTTCTTCATCATCTCACTGTTGATCATAGCAATAGCATATTATCTCTCCAATAAAATCAGCTATTCGATCATCGACATCACCAATCAGATAAGAAAATATGATTTCGAAGGCGCTTATAAACCTATCCGTACCAGAAAAAGCAACGATGAAATAGCTATTCTGACCAACTGGTTTAACCAGCTGCTTGAACGGATGTACAATGCTTTTTCATTCCAGAAACATGCTATACACCATATATCGCACGAACTGAAAACTCCGATTGCCATACTTGTATCCAATCTTGAGCGGATCGAAAAAGAAACCGATGTCAATACCATCCTGACCTTAATCAAAGATCAGAAAGAAGATACCAAAAATCTGGGGGATATCGTCAATGCCCTGCTGGAAATATCCAAGACAGACGCCGAAAACATGACGAAAACCAGTCCGGTTCGCATTGATGATCTGATATATGATATTGCTGATGAGCTCCGGATATTAAATAAAGGTTTCCATTTCGAGGTATCCATCAAAGGAGATATCGTAGAAGAAAAAGATCTTATAGTTATGGCAAACTATCGTTTGCTGAAAGCAGCTATCATGAATCTGGCAGTCAATTGTGTTCAGTATAGCATCGACCAGCATGCAAGAATTGCCATAACTTTCTGCAAACAGATGATCAATCTGGAATTTATCAATCACGGACCTGTCATAAGCGAAACCGAAAAGCAATACCTGTTTCAGCATTTTTTCAGAGGAAGCAACAGCACCGGCAAACGAGGCTTCGGGCTTGGGCTTGTACTCATTAATAAAATAATCGGCTTACACCGGGGTACTATCCGATATGTTAACCCCGACGCGAACACTAATATATTCATAATTAATCTCCCTTTAAGCTAAAATTTATCTGTTTTAAGGTTTTTTTAAGGCGCTTTCTGTGTAATTGGGTTAATAGATCTATTACCGAAAATCAGATTAATGAAAGGAATTGTGTTGCTTTGTTGCCTGTTCGCAGGTATAGCACATTGCCGCCTTCTGAGCGCTCAGGATACACTCAGACTCAATCGTCAACAATGTGAAAATATTTTCCTGAAAGAAAACCTCCTTCTTATTGCCGAACGACTGAATGTTGACCGGGCTCAGGCATTACACCTTCAGGCAAGGTTATGGCCTAATCCGACTTTTACACTTGATCAGGTCAACTTCTGGGCTACTCCGGGCCAGCTCGAAGGAATGGATGGTGTGCCCCCGCTCTTTGGAAAGTTTGGCCGCAATCAGGAGTTCTGTTCAGAACTTGAGCAGTTAATACTCACCGCCCGCAAACGAAAAAAGCTGATGGCCATCGAGCAGGTATCTGTCGATATGGCCGGCGAATATTTTGAGGAGCTCCTCCGGAACTTAAAGATAGAGTTTCGCAAATCCGTTACAGAGCTTCAATATCTGCAACGGTACCGAGACATTTATACAGATGAAGTAAGCTCACTGCAAACCCTGATCAGAGCATACTCCAATCAGGTTGATCAGGGCAATATCGGACAGGGAGAATACATACGTCTGAGAGCTCTGCTGATGGAAATAAATAAAGAGATAAATAATGTAACCAAAGAAATAAACCTGGTCCAGAGAGCGCTTAAAACCCTTATGCGTCTGAATCCTGCTGCCATACTGATCGTAGAGGAAACCGATTATGTACCGGATGTGAGCATGATTCGCTCGCTCAACCTGAATAATCTGCTGGATCAGGCACGTGAAAACCGCCCGGATCTGAAAATAGCACAGCTGGAAGAAAACTACCACAACCGTGTCTGGGAATATGAAAAAGCACAGCGTACGCCCAATGTTACGCTCAAAGCAGCCTATGACCGCGGCGGAAATGCCATGCTTAATTTTGTCGGTTTCGGATTTTCCATGGATCTGCCCTTTTTTAACCGGAATCAGGGCAATATAAAACAGGCCCAAATAGGCATTGAGCAGGCTAAAATCATGAATGAGCAGCAACAGTTGGCTGTTCAGAACAGCGTCACGCTGGCATACCAGAATCTCTTTGCCTCACTCTCTTTTATGGAAACCATTGACCCCGGATATGAGGCCAGTCTTGACAAGCTTCTGCAGAGCTATACCAGAAATTTTGCATCCCGGAACATCAGCATGCTCGAATACATCGATTTTCTGAATGCTTACCTTGACAATAAAAAAATCATTATCGAATCGGGCAGAGATGTCAATAATAATCTTGAAGAGCTGCAATACGAGATTGGCAAAGATCTCAACTGACAGAAGAACATCAAAAAGCATTTACGCCAAAACACTAGCGAGATACAAAAACAATGAAAACATACAATAAACTGGGTGCCCTGCTCTTACTGACCACGCTTTCAGCCTGTCAGCACCAGGCAAAACCGGAAGAACAGGAGAAAGCCGAAAAAAAACATTATTGTATTGATAAAATATTCAAACAGCGGATACGCTTTGACTCCTGTACAATCAGACCGGTTAGCGAGGGGATTCCTCTTACCGGTATTATTGAAAGCAATCCTGATAAGGTAATCAGTTTTCTGAGCCTTGTTAACGGCATTATTGCCAATACCTATTTCGCACTTGGTGATAAAGTTGTCAAAGGACAATTGCTCGCCGAGCTGAGGAGCTCCGAGCTTAGCACACTGCAATCGGAGCAGAAAACACTGGAATCCCAGATTCGTGTGACTGAACGAAAAATGCAGTCGGTAAAATCCATGTTTGAAGACGGCATTGCCTCTCAGAAAGACCTTCTCGAAGCTGAAAGTGAGCTAACGATCGCCAAAGTTCAGCTTGAAAAAGTCAATTCGATACTTTCGCTGTACAGCGCCAGCTCCGATCGTGGAGTTTTTCAGATCAAAGCGCCAGCATCCGGGATTATAACCGCCAAAAATATTACTCCGGGTATGCAGATTTCCGGTGAGAGCGCACCTCTATTTACCATTTCCGACCTTAGTGAGGTATGGGTGCTGCTCAATATATACGCAGGCAATGTTGCCCGGATAGAACCCGGCCTCGAAGTGGAAATCAAAACACTTTCGTATCCTGATCAGGTATTCAGGGGAAAAATCGGAGCGCTTTCTCAGGTATTTGACAGCGAAGAACGGGTAATGAAAGCCCGGGTGGTAATGAAAAACAGTGAATATAAGCTAAAGCCGGGCATGCTTACAGATGTCACCGCCTTAAGGCATCAGAATACCCAGGCCATTGCCATTCCTACCAGTGCGCTCATTTTTGATGACAATCACAACTTTGTAGTAATCTATAAAGATGACTGCAATCTGGAAGTAAGACCGGTTGAAATTCTTACCAAAAGCAACGGAACTGCTTTTATTTCCAGTGGCCTTAATGAAAACGAACAGGTAATATCAAGAAATCAGCTGCTCATTTACGAGCAAATCAAAAGTGTTCATAACAATTAAAAGCATATGCAAAAGTTTATTCAGTGCATAGTAGCGTTTTCATTAAAGAATTCAATTATTGTATTCTTTCTTACCGCACTTCTGCTCATCGCCGGAGTAGTCAGCTATATTCACACACCCATTGAAGCTTTCCCTGATGTAACCAATACCAGAGCAAGAATTATTACCCAGTGGCCGGGGCGGAGCGCAGAAGAAGTCGAAAAGTTTGTTACACTGCCGATATCCAAGGTAGTCAATACTATTCCCCGCAAATCGCAGGTTCGCTCCATCTCCCTGTTCGGACTTTCTGTTGTTACAGTCATTTTTGAAGATGACGTAGATGACTTCTATGCCCAGCAGTACGCAGCCAACCGTCTTCAGGGAGTAGATCTGCCGGCCGGAGCTGATGCTGCGATTGAGCCACCCTACGGAGCTACCGGAGAAATCTTCCGCTATGTTGTCAAAAGCGATCGTCCGATCAAAGAAATAACAGCCATTCATGACTGGGTAATTGAACGCGAGCTGGTTTCCGTACCGGGAGTAGCCGATGTTGTAAGCTTCGGCGGTGAAGAAAAAATATACGAAATAAAAATCAATCCCACCGAGCTGGCTAATTATGACCTTTCGCCATTAGAAGTTTTTGAGGCTGTTTCCAAGAGTAATATCAATGTGGGTGGTGATATCATTGATCAGGGAAGCCAGGCTTATGTGGTACGCGGTGTTGGTCTGCTCGAAAGACTTGAGGATATTGAAAACATACTGATCCAAGTCAGAGGATCAACCCCGATTATGGTAAAGCATGTAGCCGAAGTCAAAATCGGAGCCAAACCACGTCTGGGCCATGTCGGCCTGCAGGATGATGAAGATCTGGTCGAAGGCATTGTCATCATGCTTCGCGGCGAAAACCCGGGTGAAGTGATCGGGCGGCTCAAGGAACGAATCGCTGATCTCAACAACCGGATTCTTCCCAATGATGTCAAAATCGAGCCATTTATCGACCGTACTGAACTGGTTGACGCAACTGTAAATACCGTCACTAAAAACATCATTGAGGGTGTATTTCTCGTCTCCGTTATTGTTTTTATCTTCCTTTTCAACTGGCGCACTACTGTCATTGTAGCATCCGTTATACCCCTTTCTTTCCTTTTTGCCATTGTAATGCTCCGTATTCAGGGGCTGCCAGCCAATCTGATTTCCATGGGCGCTATTGACTTTGGTTTGCTGCTGGAAGGAACCCTCGTAATCGTAGAAACAGTATTCGTTGCCATGGAGAAGCGTGCTCATCAGCTCGGGATGGAAAAATTCAACTCCATCAGCAAGCTTGGATTAATCAAGAAAAGCGCCGGCAGCGTAGCATCCTATATCGTTTTTGCCCAGATTATTCTTATAGTCGCGCTCCTTCCTATATTCTCTTTCCAAAAAGTAGAAGGGAAAATGTTTTCACCGCTTGCCTTCACCCTGGGCTATGCGCTGCTTGGTTCGTTATTACTTAGCATTACTTATGTACCAGCCATGTGCAAGGTGATGCTGACAAAAAATATAAAAGAAAGAGAAAATGTGATCGCCCGCTTCTTTCGGACCAATCTGTTCCGTCTGTTTCTCTGGAGCAATAAAAACCGGAAAATCACTGTATATGGATTCCTTATATTATTAATGGCATGTATCGTCCAGTTTCTGTTTTACGGATCAGAGTTTATCCCCAAACTAAACGAAGGAGCCATTTATGTAAGAGCAACACTTCCCAACAGTGTCAATCTTGAAGAATCCGTAAGGCTTGGCAAGGAAATGAAAGCAAAGCTCAGAGAGTTTGACGAGGTTAAGTTTGTTCTGAATCAGACGGGAAGGCCCAATGATGGTACAGATCCTACCGGTTTCTTCAATATCGAATTTCACATACAGCTCTATCCGGAAAAAGAATGGAAACGTACGATCAGAAAAGATGATCTGCTGGACGAAATGCGTAAGAAGCTGGAAATCTATCCCGGTATTATTTTCGGATTCAGTCAGCCCATTCAGGATAACGTAGAAGAATATGTGGCCGGAGTGAAAAGCTCACTGGTGGTTAAAATATTCGGGGATGATCTTTTTGAGCTTGAAGAGTATGCCGATCAGGTCGCTCATGTACTAAGAGATGTTGAAGGAATCGAGGACCTGAATGTATATCGGAATATTGGTCTTCCTGAGCTGCGCATACAACTGCATGATCACAAATTGTCCCGTTACGCGGTAGATATCGCCGATGCACAGGCAGTAATCGAAATGGCCATCGGGGGCAGGGCTGCTACCAAATTTTATGAAAACGAGCGAATGTTTGATGTACGTCTGCGCTTTTCGAAAGAATACCGGGATACCGATATCAAAATTGGAGAAATTCTCATACCTACCAAAGACGGAAAGCGGGTACCTTTGAAAGAGATTGCTACTATTGGCTTTCACACAGGCCCTACCTTTATCTACCGGGAAGGGAGCAGTCGTTATATAGCGGTCGGATTCAGCATAGAAGGCCGGGATCTGGGCAGCACGATCGCTGAAGCCAGAGAAAAGGTAAACGCGCGTGTAAAGCTTCCGGAAAACACCAAAATGGAATGGGCAGGCGAGTTCGAGAGTAAGGAAAGGGCCGGGCGGCAGCTCGCCGTAATCGTACCTGCCGTGCTTCTTCTCATCCTGTTCCTGCTCTACTTTAATTTTGGCACGGTCAAAGATACGCTGATTGCTGCCAGCACCATTCCTTTTGCTTTTATTGGAGGCTTTATCTCTCTCTGGGCAACACAAACCATATTCGGTATCTCTGCTGGTATTGGTTTCATCATCCTGTTTGGAGTAAATACCATCAACAGCATCATCCTGATCGCTGTCATGCGAGACAATCTGCAACATCGCATGTCTCTGAGTGAGGCTGTTTCCAACGGAGTTTACAGCAGAATCAGACCCATTGTCATGATTGCCCTTATGGGATCGATGGGATTGTTACCTGCTGCTTTATCTACAGGCATGGGCTCAGAAATACAAAAACCTTTGGCTATTATGATTGTAGGTGGCCTTCTGATCTGTATGATTCTTTCACTTACAGTATTGCCCCAGGTCTTCTATCTGGCCTATCGCCGAAAAAAATAGAATAGTATATCGTTTTTATTGTTGTTTATAGATGTTTTAGATTTGAGTGTTCCGAACGTATGTTCGGAACACTCTCATTTTTTTATGACAGTTTACACCTTATCTCTTTCCAGAATCATTGAGGTGGCCAGCCATGCGGAAACAACTGCTCCCCCCACATGTTCCCCGGGCGGATATACACTGTTTCCGATATAATAAATATCCTCTTCCGGATCATATACCGGTGGTTTTTCAAAACCCTCCGGCAATACATATCTGGAATGCTGACTGGAAATACCATAAAGACTCCGGAATGTATCCGGAGAAACAAACTTTTTGTACAATACCGCATTTCCAAATCCGGGTATACGTTCTTCAATACTTCCGAAAATATATTCTATCATATGTTGCTGAGTCCCTTCATCAAAATGTGTATATCCCCTGGGTCCCATAAAATAAATATTAACCGTATAATAATCTTCCTTTTCACTCAGCAGGCTTCGTACTATATGAAAACCAAATGCCTCCGGCAATATACCCTGGTCCAGCGTACCGAGCCAGTTTTTCACCCCGGCAGGCATAATAGTAAACGTATTGATTTCCTTAGGAAAAACCAGCCTTTTACTAAGAGCAACATACAGCATGTTAATATGTAACAATTGCTTACAGTTTTCAGGATACAAATGCCATCGGGGTACACTGCTGATCACATTATCCGCCTGCCAGGTACCATCTGTCGTATACACTTCCTTCTGTCTCCCGTTTCTTTCTGTTTTGAGTACCCGTGTATTGTAGATGATCTTACCACCCCGGTCAGTAAATGTCTTCACCATAGCCTCCGTAATGGCCCCCGGCCCGCCAACCGGTACTATCGCTTTTTCATAGCCATAATTATATCTGTTTGAAAAATTCTCACGCAATGCCTGCAGCAGCACATCTCCCGGGGCCATGGCAAGTGCATACGATAAGACTGCAATCAGATCTTTAAACCCGGAAGACTTCAGGTTATGATCAATCAATTCTTCCAGATTAGCATATCGGTTCTTACGGATTGAATATATGGCCCGCAAAAGATCAGGCGCATAAGGCAACAGACGAAATAAGCCCCGAGCGCTCGCCGGGTTTAACAGTAAGTTCCCGACACAAAAAACCTGCCTGGCCGGCAGAAATTTCACAGGCACTTCCAGCATCTGCAGAATTTTTCCAAACCCTGACCCGAAATCATTACAGGCGGTAGCAAACTCGTAGCCATCGATATAGCTGCTTCTGCAAAGCCCTCCTGCTTTCTGATTTTGTTCGATGATCAGTACATCTTTTCCTTCTTTTTGTAGTCGGAGACCTGCTGTAAGTCCAGCCAGTCCTGCTCCTGCCACAATAACAGAATGTGTTTGTTTCATAATGGTGAATATTATTAAAAAATTACAATTAACTAATTGCAAAACAAAACATTACAACATTGAAACGCAGTTATACATTCAAAAAAACATCCATAGCAATGTTGTATAAACAAAAGTCATTTACTATAAATTAAAAGTAGAGGATAAGGAGTGTTAGTAAATAACTATGAACAATTTACAACAAAGTAACTAAAAGAAAAAATAATTGCAGCGCCCGGATAATCATTATCAGGTGAATAGTAAACGTTTCTACATACTTAACACTACCCTTCCCGATAATAGGACATCACCCAGTTACTTCTCCTAATTCTATATTCTCATCATTATGCTCCGAAAATCGTCGTGGTAAAGAATCGGTCTGACCGGTATAGTATCGGTCCAGACGCTCCGAATACAATATGTAAACGCAATATGTACTTTCCATTTAGCTGAGAATTAAAAAACAAAAAGCCTTCGAAATTGCTTCCGAAGGCTTTCAAAGCTCCCCCTCTTGGGCTCGAACCAACCCCGAACGGTCGGGGCATGATTAACAGGGCAAGCAGGAAAGCCGCAGATCGCCCAGCAAAACCGAATCAGCTTTTAAACGCTCGAGGTAAACCCTGCTTTTCATTTGCTTGATTCGTCGCTCAATTCGAACAGCATGCAACCTGCTTTCGCATGCAATTGATAAATACAATACCCAGGGACGACCACTCCTGGTACTACCCCCATTATCCTCGCCATTGTGCTCCGAAAGTCGGCGGGATAAAAAACCAGTCTGACCGGTATAGTATCGGTCCAGACGCTCCGAATACAATATGTAAACGCAATATGTACTTTCCATTTAGCTGAGAATTAAAAAAACAAAAAGCCTTCGAAATTGCTTCCGAAGGCCTTCAAAGCTCCCCCTCTTGGGCTCGAACCAACCCCGAACGGTCGGGGCATGATTAACAGGGCAAGCAGGAAAGCCGCAGATCGCCCAGCAAAACCGAATCAGCTTTTAAACGCTCGAGGTAAACCCTGCTTTTCATTTGCTTGATTCGTCGCTCAATTCGAACAGCATGCAACCTGCTTTCGCATGCAATTGATAAATACAATACCCAGGGACGACCACTCCTGGTACTACCCCCATTATCCTCGCCATTGTGCTCCGAAAGTCGGCGGGATAAAAAACCAGTCTGACCGGTATAGTATCGGTCCAGACGCTCCGAATACAATATGTAAACGCAATATGTACTTTCCATTTAGCTGAGAATTAAAAAAACAAAAAGCCTTCGAAATTGCTTCCGAAGGCCTTCAAAGCTCCCCCTCTTGGGCTCGAACCAAGGACCCCATGATTAACAGTCATGTGCTCTAACCGACTGAGCTAAGGAGGAGTATTTCCCGTTTGGGACTGCAATATTAGAAGTAATTTTCATTCTATGCAAGCCCCTTTGATTATTTTTTTGACAAAACAATCAATAATCTGTAAATCAACATATATTAATATAAAAAAGATCCTGAGGTATAATTTCACTCAGGATTTTGGCACAAAATTTTCTATAACACCTGACTAAAGAACCATTATTACCTAAAAACTTGTTAAACTCATTGTTCAAACATTTAAAACCTGAACGAGAAATATGAATAAAAAACAGTTAATCTTAATCGTGTTGCTCGTAACCACCTTAAGTTCGTCCATATCGATGCTGGGATACAAATATCTTCTGGAACCCGGCGCCTATGAAAGAGTTGAAGTAAAGCAACCAGTCAGACTTTCCAGTTTTCTGGAACCATCCAAAACCGTAGTACCCGAGGGACTGAATTTTGTCTATGCGGCAAATCATGTCACCCCTGCTGTTGTACACATCAAGACCTACTACAATCAAAACCAGGCCCGCAACAATTACCAGCAGCATCCATTTGATGATCTTCTGAGGAACTTCTTCGGAGACCAGTATCCGCAACAAAATCCAAGGCAACAGAACCCATCCAACAGAGCACAGGCTTCCGGTTCCGGAGTAATCATTTCAGGAGATGGATATATTGTCACCAATAATCATGTCATTTCAGGAGCCGACAAGATCGAGATAACGATGGATGATAAACGAACATTTTCTGCCGAATTGATCGGAACTGATCCGACCACCGACCTGGCTGTTCTGAAAATTGAAGAGGAGGACCTGCCATTTGTTGCTTTCGGCAATAGCGACAATGCGCAAATCGGAGAATGGGTACTGGCTGTCGGCAACCCTTTCAACCTTACCTCAACGGTAACTGCCGGTATTGTGAGCGCCAAAGCACGAAATATCAACATCCTGCACGACAAGGATAATCTTGCCATTGAATCGTTCATTCAGACTGACGCAGCTGTCAATCCCGGCAATTCAGGCGGAGCGCTGGTCAACCTTAAAGGCGAGCTGATCGGAATCAATACAGCCATTGCAACACCTACCGGAACGTATGCCGGCTATTCCTTTGCGGTACCTTCTACTCTTGTGAGTAAAGTAGTAGCAGACCTCCGCGAATACGGCACCGTACAACGTGCGTTGCTGGGAGTGACAATCATGGATATGACTACTGAGCTGGCCAAAGAAAAGGACATAAAACAGATTAAAGGAGTATATATTGCCGCAGTACGTGAAGGCAGCGCAGCAGACAAAGCCCGTCTGAAAGAAGGCGATATCGTTACTCACATTAATAATGTTCCGGTTGCCTCTTCTTCCGAGCTACAGGAACAGGTTGCCCGTTTCCGTCCGGGACAGAAAATCAATGTAACTTTTGTACGTAAAGGTGAGACAAAAACAACAGAAGCAGAGCTTCAGAATAAGAATGGAGACACCGGAGTAGTCAAAAAAGAAGCTGCTCTCTCATCCGCTATGGGAGCAAGCCTTGCCCCTGCTGACAAAGCTATACTCAGGAAACTTAACCTCAGCAGTGGAGTAATAGTAAACAGTCTGGATAATGGTCTGTTAAAATCTGCCGGAATGCGCGAAGGATTTATAATTACGGCCATTGATAAGAAATCCGTAAAAAACCCGGACGAAGTAATCCGTATACTGGAAAACAAAAAAGGCGCTATACTGATCGAGGGCGTATATCCTGACGGAAGCAAAGATTATTTTGCAATAGGTTAAACCCTGTATACCAAAATATAAAAAGCACTTCATTTTTTTGAAGTGCTTTTTTATTGCCAATTTCAAATAAAAGACTTACTATGCACAAAAATAGACAGAAGTAAATAATAAGGCATCTGAAACATTAAAAATAAAGTCTTGTTAAAAAAAGCAATTCTGTTTTTTTAATGAATTAAGACTAACATACGACACCTTATCAGTGATTTAGTTATGAAAATTGAAATAGCACAACCGACTGCCAATACAAAAATCAGCGATTTACTAAATCAGCTCGGAATAAAGGATAAGAATCCGGCTTACAGCACCGGGCTGCAGGAAGGGAGATTAACCGAATCAAATCTTCTCAGAATACATTCTCCTATCAATGGAGAGTATCTTGCTTCTGTAGAGTTGGCCACAGCAAGTGACCTTGATCATGTTATCCGGACAGCAGAAGAAGCTTTCAAAACATGGCGTCAGCTACCGGCGCCCAAACGAGGCGAAATTATACGACAGATCGGAGACAGGCTTCGTCAGCACAAAGTCCTGCTCGGACAGCTGGTTACGATAGAATGCGGCAAAATACTTCAGGAAGGCCTGGGCGAAGTACAGGAAATGATTGACATATGCGATTTTGCCGTCGGGCTTTCCAGACAATTATACGGTCTCACCATGCATTCTGAGCGCCCGGATCACCGGATGTATGAGCAATATCATCCGCTGGGAATTACCGGTATTATCTCAGCTTTTAATTTTCCGGTAGCTGTATGGTCCTGGAACGCCATGATTGCAGCTGTATGTGGCAATGTCAGCATCTGGAAACCTTCTGAAAAAACTCCGCTCACAGCTATTGCCTGTCAGCATATCATCGCTCCCGTGCTCAGGGAAAATCATCTGCCTGAAGGAGTTTTCAGCTATGTGCTCGGAGATGCCTCCACAGGACAGGCCATTGCCGCAGACAAGCGTATTGCTCTGGTTTCCGCCACGGGCTCTACTGCAATGGGCAAAAAAGTAGCGAAAACCGTCGCCGAAAGACTGGGCAAATCGCTGCTCGAGCTAGGCGGCAACAATGCCGTAATCATTACGGACAAAGCCAATCCGGAACTTGCTATCCGGGCTGTCACCTTCGGAGCAGTCGGCACCTGCGGACAGCGGTGTACCTCCACACGAAGGGTGATCATACATGAAAATGTATATGAGGAAGTTAAAAACCGTCTGGTTAAAATATATTCATCTCTCACCATAGGCAACCCTCTCGAAGATAAGGCTCTCGTAGGACCACTGATTGACAAAAAAGCGCTGGACGCTTTTCAAAATGCGATTAAGGAAGCAGTCAGCCATGGCGGAAAGCTAATCGCAGGAGGTGATACCCTGTCCAATCCGCCTTTTGACAAGGGCAATTATGTAACCCCCGCAATTATTGAAGCAGACAATTCCAATCCAATGGTACAGGAAGAGACCTTTGCCCCCATTCTGTATCTGATAAAATATTCCGGACATGTTTCCAATGCCGTACAGATTCAGAACAATGTAAAGCAGGGACTTTCCTCCTCCATATTTACCAACGATATTGAAGAGTCCGAGTATTTTCTTTCTCATCAGGGATCTGACTGCGGTATCGCCAATGTCAATATAGGTACTTCCGGAGCTGAAATCGGCGGCGCATTCGGCGGAGAAAAAGAAACCGGCGGCGGACGAGAAAGTGGCTCAGACTCCTGGAAGGCGTATATGCGGCGTCAGACCAATACGATCAACTACAGTGGCCGGCTGCCACTTGCACAGGGCATTCGTTTTGATCTGTAAAACAGCAGGATAAAAGGCATACTTTGTACTTTTTAAACAAAATCATATATTTAAGACCCAATTAGGATAAGGAGATTTTTATAAATGGCTAATTCAACTAAGAAATATCATGCAGTTATGCTCATTGATGATAATGAGATTGATAATCTTATTAATCAGAAAATGATCGAGGCATCCAGCATTTCTGAGCATATTTTCATTCATTCCGGGGCCAGAAGCGCTATTGAGTTTCTAAAAAATGTCGAAAAATTAGCCAAAGGCCCGATTGGCCTCTATCTTCCGGAGCTTATCTTTCTGGATATTGACATGCCTTTAATGGATGGTTTCCAGTTTCTCGATGAGTTTGAAAAGCTTTCAGATTCCATCAAGGAACATTGCAAAATCATCATGCTCACTTCTTCACTCAATCCTCAGGATATGAACAAAGCAAAGAAGAATAAGTTTGTGATGAAATACCTGAACAAGCCATTGACTCAAGACAATCTTAAAAAGCTGTAAAATCGCTGACTGGTTATTTAAAAAATATACCGGAGATTACTATTTCCGCAAACATCAGCCGTGATTCTTTAAAACGGTTGTAGTGGTATTATTTCAAAACAAATGTAATGTCTGAAATTCTGAATCTGAATTCAAATCTGGAACGGGGTATTTTCACCATTACCATTAATCGGCCGGATAAATTAAACGCGCTCGATAACCGAACCATGCAGGAGCTTGGGCTTCTGATACGGAAAGTATATGACAACAACCATATAAAAGCGGCTATTATTACCGGAGCCGGAGAAAAGGCCTTTGTGGCAGGAGCTGATATTCAGGAGCTATCCGGACTCTCCAGTCTGAATGCCCGCAAGTTTTCCGAGCAGGGACAAGAATTATTTGCTTTGATCGAAAACTCATCCAAACCCGTTATCGCTGCAGTTAATGGTTTTGCCCTGGGTGGCGGGTGTGAACTGGCCATGGCCTGTCATCTCAGAATAGCCTCCTCAAAAGCCCGCTTCGGATTACCGGAAGTAAATCTGGGCATTATACCAGGATTTGGCGGAACCCAGCGATTAACCCAGCTCATTGGTAAAGGCCGTGCATTGGAAATGATGATGACCGGTGAAATGATTGATGCTGAAAAAGCCCTCTCATACGGACTGGTCAATCATGTCACAGAACCGGAAAATCTTCTTGCCAAAACCGAAGAAATCCTGACGATCATCATGAAAAAGGCTCCTCTGGCAATTGCTCAGGTGGTTGAATGTGTCAATGCTTCCTACAATGAAGAAGAGAATGGCTATCAGACCGAAGCCAATTCTTTTGGTATTTGCTGTAAATCAAATGATTTTATTGAGGGCACCAACGCCTTTCTTGAGAAGCGTCCGCCCAGTTTTACCGGGAAATAACTCATTTAATTACCCGCTGGCACATTTGTCCGGATTTATATACTATTCCCGATTAGCCGTTTATTAATGTCAGTATTTAAAAAGCTGGCCGGACAGGCCGCCACCTACGGGATAAGCAGTATCCTTGGAAGAGTTATCAACTTTCTGCTTGTCCCGTTTTATACAAATCCCTCTCTCACAGGAATCAATCTTGAAGATTTCGGTATTTACACAGAGCTCTATGCCAATATGGCATTTCTGAATATAATCTATCTTTTTGGCCTTGAAACCACCTTCTTTCGCTTTGCTACCAAAGAAAATCTTGACAGTGAAAAAGTCTACAGCTCTATAGAAAGCTCTCTTCTGATTACCAGCAGCATACTTTCCTTCCTACTGATCAGCATATCCGGGCCAATATCCGGTCTCCTGGGATATGCCGATAAACAGTCTTATATTGTAATGCTTGCTGCCATACTTTTTATAGATGCCATTGTTGCCATTCCTTTTGCCCGGTTAAGACTGGAAAATAAGGCAGCAAAGTTTGCATCACTCAAGCTTTCCAATATTCTTCTGAATGTTTTCTTCAATCTGTTTTTCCTGCTTTTCTGCAGAAAAGTATACTTCGGTGAAACAGCACAGGCCTTGCAACCCTTTGTTAAGCTGATTTATTTCCCCGGTTTTGAAGTTGGGTATATCATTCTTTCCAATCTGCTGGCCAACGCTCTGCAGATTCCGTTTCTGACCTCACAATTCAGAAAGCTGCGTTTTCAGTTTAACCTCAATTACCTCAGGCCCATCTATAAATACTCCTACCCCCTGATGTTTATGGGGCTTGCCGGCATGGTCAACGAAGTGCTGGACAGAATTCTTTTACGGATAGTGCTGCCCGATAATTTTTATTCTCACCTGAGCACGATTGAAGCTATAGGAGTATACGGGGCATGCTACAAGCTTTCAATGTTCATGTCGCTAACCATTCAGGCATTCCGCTATGCAGCCGAACCATTTTTCTTCAATCAGGCAAAGGACAAAAACGCTCCCGGACAGTTTGCTGCCATCATGAAATACTTTATTATCTTCTGTTCGCTGATTTATGTCCTTGTCAGTTGCAATCTTTCAGTTTTCGGTCAGATACTGCGTGATCCCGTTTTCCGTCAGGGGCTGAATATCGTTCCGTTTCTGCTGCTGGCCAATCTTTTTCTTGGTATTTATATCAATCTGTCGATATGGTATAAGCTTACAGACAAAACCTATGCTGGTACCGTGATTACGTTTGCAGGCGCTGTCATCACTATTATCGCCAACATGCTTCTTATTCCGGTTCTGGGATATATGGGTGCAGCCCTCACCACGCTGATTTGTTATAGCGGCATGGCAGTCATTGCTTATTTCTGGGGACAAAAACATTTTCCGGTCCCATATGATATCCGGTCAGCGCTGTTTTATCTGGCCTTATCCTCTGTTCTGATCTGGATAAGCACAACCCTGATTCCGGATCAGGGATATATCAGATATATCAGCGGTCCCGGCCTGAGTCTCCTTTACCTGCTCATTGTTGTCGCGCTGGAATATCGGAGCTTAAGCAAGAGTATTCGGCAGGGCTAATTATTTTTTTATACCTTTGCAGGCGCCTGTTCTTAAAACTGCAAACAGGCACGGCACCAAAGCAATTAATTTACCAATGCCCAAAATAGTTAATACCTCCAAACATCCTCTGCCCGCATACCAGACTGAAGGTTCTGCCGGCATGGATCTCCGGGCCAATCTGTCGGCTCCTGTCGAGATCAGACCGCTGGAGCGGGTTCTGATTCCCACCGGCTTATATATTGAACTGGAACCCGGCACAGAAGCACAAATAAGGCCAAGAAGCGGTCTGGCATTCAAACATGGCATTACCGTCCTGAATAGCCCCGGTACCATCGACTCCGATTACCGCGGAGAGATCAGGATACTGCTCGTCAATCTTTCAAACGAAAGCTTTTCTATTCAGGATGGAGAACGGATTTGCCAGATGGTAATTGCGAGACATGAACAGGTGAGCTGGGAAGAAGTAGCGACACTGGAAACAAGTACCAGAGCTGCGGGCGGCTTTGGAAGCACCGGACTTAAATAATGTCAGGGGGCTGATTCTGATAAATTGTAAATCTGTCAGGCCGGTATTCCCAATACGATTATATATAACTAGTACAAGAGTTTCGTTAATTACACAGGTTCCACAGAGTTTTAATGAAGATAATAATACCAATGGCCGGTATGGGAAAACGTATGCGGCCACATACCTTAACCGTTCCCAAACCTCTTATACCCATAGCAGGTAAACCAATTGTCCACCGTCTGGTAGAAGATATCGTCAAAGTATGCGGACAGACGGTAGAGGAAATTGCCTATGTAGTCGGTCATTTTGGTGAGGAAGTTGAAAACCGGCTGATCGAAATCGCTGAAAGCGTCGGGGCAAGAGGTTCTATACATTACCAGGAAGAGCCTCTCGGCACGGCACATGCTGTATATTGTGCCGAAGAGATTTTAAGCGGTAATGTCGTAGTCGCCTTTGCTGATACACTTTTCAAAGCTGATTTCACCCTTGATCCTAAACAGGAAGGAATCATATGGGTTCAGAAAGTTCCCGATCCGCGCCAATACGGAGTCATCAAGCTGAATAGCGAAGGATACATTACTGACTTTGTCGAAAAGCCTCAGCAATTTGTCTCAGATCTTGCCATTATAGGTATTTATTATTTCAGGGATGGTCTGGCGCTCAAGCGGGAGATCCAGTACCTCATTGACAATAATATTCAGGTAAAAGGTGAGTTTCAGCTGACTGACGCACTTGAAAATCTCAGGAAAAAAGGAACTCAGTTTGTTCCTGGTCAGGTTAGTGAGTGGCTCGATTGCGGCAATAAAAACGAAACCGTAAAAACTAATAGCCGCTATCTGGATTATCTGAAAGACACCGCTCTTGTATCGGAGAAAGCAATCATTGAAAACTCTGTGATAATACCACCCGTGTTTGTCGGAGACAATGTAAAGATCACAGACAGCGTTATAGGACCACACGTCTCTGTCGGTTCTGGCACACAGATCAAAGAAGCGGTCATAAAAGAATCTATTATTCAGGAGAATGCTTATATTGCAAACATTGTTTTTTCCAATAGCATGATAGGAAGCCACACGCACATAGAAAAAACAGTACCTAACCTGAGTGTTGGTGATTATAATGTTATAAACTAATGATCCGTAGCTCCATATATATTGCCGCTCTCAGCATTTTTTTAGGATCCTGTTCTCCGCACATGCCGGCTTTTGAGTCCAAAGCCGATAAAAAAGAGCGTTCAAAGCTTTCCGAGCATTATTTTACCGAAGGAATGAAATTCTTCATTCTTAATGACCCTGCGCAGGCAGAAAACTGGTTTAAAAAGGCACTGGAGCTGACGCCGGACAACGCGGCCTTAAACTTTATGCTGGGCAAGATATATCTGGGCAAAAGAGATCTTAATCAGGCCCTTCTCTATACAGACAAAGCGTTGAAAGAGGATGACAGGAATGAGCATTATTATGAGCAGCTGATCCGTATTTATAAGGAGCAGGCAAATCTTGCCGAAGTAGCCCGGATATACCGTAAAATGATTTCCGTTTTCGCCGGAAAAATTGAGAATTATCAGAACCTTGCAGCTATTCTTCTGTATCAGCGGAAAAATGAAGAGGCCCTCAGCATCTATGAGGAAATCGGTAAAAAATTTGGCAGCTCCCCTGAGCTCAGCAAACAAAAAAAAGAGTTGTATCTAAGGCTTAACAAAGAAGATGCTGCTGTTAATGAAGCCCGGAATCTGGCCCGCCTATATCCTGATGATGTGTCGATACAGCTGTCATATATCGAGCTCCTGATAGATCTCAACAGAAAAGAAGAAGCCCGGACAGAGCTGATACAGCTCCGGGAAAAAGAGCCTGATAACCCCTATGCCACCTTTATAATGGCCAATCTGCACAGGGAAAAAGGAGAGGAAAAAGAATATTTTGAGCTGCTGTCTCTGGTTTTCCGCAACCCTGAGATGGGACTTGATACCAAGGTAAATCTGCTGAACGATCTGAGAACAAGATCCGGCGGCAGTAAGGAAATGAAGAAACAGATCGGCCGTCTGGCTGCTGATCTTCAGGAGGCACATCCCGATGATCCTAACCCGTATATGATTGCCGGAGATCTGATGCTTGAGAATAATGAGAAAAAAGAAGCCTGGCAACAATATCTCAAAGCCAAAAACATTGATAAAACCAATTATCGTCTCTGGTACCAGCTTATCGTTCTTGACTCAGAGCTTGGTAAAACCGACAGCATGATCGTTCATTCCGAGCAGGCACTGGAGGCTTATCCTAATCAGGCTGCTTTGTGGTATCTGAACGGGACAGCTTATCTCTTGTCCAGGAAACCGGAAGATGCCATACCGCCACTGGAGCAGGGTAAGCGTCTTGCCGGAAGCAACCCGCAGCTACAGCTGCAATTTAACATCATGCTGGGCGATTCATATAATGAACTTAAGGACTATGACAAATCCGATTCATTTTATGAAGAAGCTCTGGAAATCGATGCCAGTAATCCACATGTGCTAAACAACTACAGCTATTTCCTGTCATTAAGAAATACGAAAATGGACAGAGCGCTGGAAATGGCAGAGAAGCTCATGACAATAGCTCCGGAAAACGCTGCGTACATTGATACCTATGCATGGGTATTATACAAGCTGGAGAGGTATGAGGAGGCCAGGAACCTCCTTGAAAAAGCGATTTTAAACACAAATGATGGAACAATTGTTGAACATTATGGAGATGTTCTCTACAAGCTCGGCGAGAAAGACAAAGCAGTAAGTGAATGGATAAAAGCCAGCAAGCTCGGACAAACCTCCGAATTGATTCAACAGAAAATATCAGACAGAAAGCTTTATGAATAGAATCTTTATTTTTTTGGCAGCTGTTTTCATTTTTTCATTGTCTGCCTGCAAATCAAAGCGCAATATTGCACATTCTGCAAATACAGAAGCGGAAACCAGACATAAGGTGGCCGTTGAGGAAATAGATTTCAATTATTTCAACTCGAAGGCAAAAGTTGACTATAACGATGGCTCGTCAACTATCAGCTTCAATGTCAACATTCGCATGAAGAAAGATAGTGTTGTCTGGCTTTCTGTCCTTGCTCCGCTTGGCATAGAAGCTGCCAGAGCGCTTATTACCCCTGACTCTGTGCAGGTACTGGACCGGCTCAATAACCGATACGAGGCTTACAGCATAGAGTGGCTAAAGCAAAACTTCAGCGCTGACCTATCTTTCGGCAATATTCAGAATATGCTGCTGGGCAATCTGGTAGTACCTCCATACAAAGAAACCAAGCTCAACGATGTAGAAGGCTCTGACTGCATTACACTCCAGCAGATTTCGCCCAGCCTGACTATATCCAATTCAATCAGCCGGGAAAAGAAGAAAGTTACCTCTTTATCAATCAATGAATATTCGGGCAACTCATTATCTGTTGACTATAGCGAATTCGGGGCATTAGGCAATTATGTTTTCCCGTATTTCAACTCTATCAATGCAATTATCAACGAATCCGGGAAATCCAAATCCGTAAGTGTCCGAATCAAGCATAATAAGCCTGAGCTTACTGATGAGCCTCTTAACTTTAGTTTTAATGTACCTTCAAAATTTAAAAAAGGGTAAGATTTGTCTCCTGCTCTTATTTTTTCTTTTGTCCGGTTTTTCCTCTCTGGCTCAGAAAACCAAAGCCCAGCTGGAAAGAGAAAAACAGGAAAATTTGCGTAAAATCAGGGAAGCAGCCAATATACTAAAGGAAACTCAGGCACAGAAAACCACCAGTCTGGCCCAGCTTTCTGTGCTTCAAAAAGAAATAAATGCCCGGAATGAGCTTATCATTGCCATATCGCAGGAGATTGAGCTTCTGAACCGGGAGATTGTCGAAAAGGGAGATATCATCATCGCTCTTGAAGATGATGTCGAAAAGCTGAAAAATGACTATTCCAGAATGATCTATGATGCTGCCAAAACTCAGAGTCATTATGATAAGCTGACATTCATTTTTTCTGCCCAAACCTTCAATCAGCTGGCTATACGCCTCAAATATCTGAGACAGTTCTCAGACGCCCGTAAATATCAGGTAGAACAAATTGAGAAGGTCAAAATGACTATTGCCGGGGAAAAGCAGAAGCTGGCTGCCATTGTTGTCGAAAAAAATGAGCTGTTAAAAGCGAAAAGGATCGAACAGGAAAACCTGAATCAGCTGAAGACCAAACAGGATGATCTTGTAGCCGTCCTGACCAGCAAAGAGCAGCAGCTAAAGAAGGAAGTAACCGAACGCGAGAAGGACAATAAAAGGCTCGAAAAGCTGGTAGAGGACATAGTAAAGAAAGAAATTGCCCGTGCCCGCAAAGAAGCGGAAGCCCGTGCCAGGGAAAAAAGTGCGGCCGGAAAAGCCCCAACCGGTACCTCGGCAACCCCTGATGCCAGCAAGCTTGCCAGCAAGTTTGAGATGAACCTCCGGAAATTACCCTGGCCGGTGGCTCGGGGAGAGATTGTCGGACACTTCGGTATTCAGCCGCATCCCGTTCTCAAAGGTGTCACCATCGAAAACCTTGGAGTGGACATTCTTACCATGAAAGAAGAAATCGTTCGCTCGGTATTTCAGGGAGAGGTCCTGACCATTGCTTCAGTTCCCGGCATGAATAATGTTGTAATGATCAGGCATGAGAACTATATTACAGTTTATGCCCGGTTAAAATCAGTCAGTGTAAAGCGCGGACAGTCTATTCAGGCCAAAGACCCTATCGGTATTGTATACACAGACAAAGATGGTCAGTCTCAGCTCCAGTTTCAGATCTGGAGAGACGACAAAAAGCTGGATCCGGAACAATGGCTGATTAAAAAATGATTACCAGGGAATCAAACTGAGCTATTATCTGTATAAATTTAACAAACTACCAACTGTGACAATGAATACCACGAAGACAGAAACAAAAGAAAATCCATTATATAACCTTGTTTGCAATATTGTAATACCTGCCGTTATCTTATCCAAGTTTTGCGGTGAGGATTACCTCGGCCCTTTTTATGGCTTACTGGTAGCGCTGCTATTTCCCGTTTCATACGGGCTTTTTGAGCTTCTTGTCCGTGGCCGGAAGAACTTTATTTCACTTCTGGGTTTCTTTAGTACCTTATTAACAGGTGTGATCGGACTGATGGAGTTTCCTGCAGAGTGGATTGCAGTAAAAGAAGCGTTTATTCCATTTGTTATCGGAGTAGTCGTACTGATATCTACCTGGTCCCCTTTTCCGCTGGTAAGAAAATTATTGTATAATAAAGAGGTATTTCAGGTTGAGCGGATCGATTCCATTCTTGACTCTCTAAACCGGAAGCCGGCATTTGAAAGATTAATGACCAATTCTTCCATATTTCTGTCACTTTCTTTCTTTGTCTCTGCTGTGCTGAATTATGTACTGGCCAAGATAATTGTCAAAAGCCAGCCTGGGACTACTGCTTTCACAGAAGAACTAGGCCAGATGACCTGGATGAGCTATCCGGTTATTGTCCTGCCTTCGATGATTATTATGCTGGCTATACTCTGGCATCTGATTACCTCACTTCAGAAGCTGACCAATCTGGAGCGTAAAGAGATATTTGCCATTCAAGGTGAATAGTTTAGTATTAGGCAGATTTATAGTTTGTTTTGATTATTAAAAGGAAGAAGTTTATAGCTTAAGGCTCAAAGATCGCAGCACGCCTGTCGGCGACGGTCAGTGCAGCTTATTCCCGTTTTTATGTCTTTGACATGAGGAATACCAACATATTCTTCTCCAAACCAACTCCCTGATACTTTAAAACTCCTAATCCTATAGCTCTCCTGTTAACGGAGTAAAATGAAAATCCTTTGATCAGTTTCCTGAGGGGGCTCTGTATCAAAGGATTTCTGCATTAAAGACTCCGGTTAATTACCCTCGATCTTTTCGGCAACAATAAGTGTAGATGGAATAGATGACAACCAGAGGCTTTTCGACTCTACCAGCTTTTTCCAGCTGTCTGCACTTATAAGCATTAAAGACTGAGACTTAAGAAACTCTTTGTCAACAACCCGTTCATTCAGAAGATTAATATGATTGGGTGCTGTCTGCTCAATTGCCCGGATCGCTTCTTTAACTTCCGCATGTCTTTTTACTTCACCTACCGCATCCAGCACTGTGATCTGAGCGCCTGAATTACTGATCAGCTTCTGTGCATACTTGATCAGAAACGCATCTTTTTCAGAAAACACCGGCATAAATACATCACCAGTACCTGTCAGCTCTTTATCAATCAGAATCCCGACCGGCACGGTGCTTTTTGCCAGAATCATCCTTGTTCGCTCATCGAAAGGAGAATTTTCAAAAAGCTTCTCTTTTCCTGTAACCTGGTTAATCAGTCTGTCCGGGTTGATAAAACGGGTGGTAAAGCCCAGCACTTTACCCAGCAAACTACCCTCAAAAATCGATTGTCCTATTCCGATCAATAATAAATCGTAATCACCCCGGTTCGCTACTTCCGCGATATCTCCATCAATATTGCCGGACACTTTGAAAAGAGTAGTAACTTTCTGATTGAGATCTTCTGCTTCTTTTATAATCGGTTCGAAGCTTTCTTTTTCATATTCGTCAATATTATAATGATGCAGTTCACTGCTCGGAGAAAGGTGCATTGCAGTAACGGAGGCATTTTCATTCAGATTTCTGGAAAGGCTGTTGGCGAGTCGCAGCAATGACCTTCCACCCTGAGGGCTGCCAAACGACATCAGGATTTTGTACTTGCTGATTGCACTTATTTCTTCCGGTATTTCAGTCAGCGATGATCTGAACAATTTAATAATCAGATCCAGTGCCGGTCCTGTCATCATGGTAGTAACAAGAGCCATAATAACCATCATCGCAAAAATTTCCGGTGTCAGCACTCCGAGGTCATATCCGATATTGAGCACTACCAGCTCCATCAGACCTCTGGTGTTCATCAATGCACCTATCACGAGACTGTCTTTCCAGCCCTGTCCTACAAACCTTGCCGCCAATGCGCTTCCTGCAACTTTACCTATTACTGCGACCAGTATGATCATCGCTGTTACTTTCCATAAGTACGGATCATTAAGCAAGCCGATCTGCGTCCTCAATCCCGTAAAAACGAAGAATAAGGGCAGTAATAATACCAGCGCAACATCTTCCACCTTCTCGATAAAAAGACTACGGAACTTAACGTTCTCAGGCATGATAGCCCCGGCCATAAATGCTCCAAACAGTGCATGGATACCAATCACCTCCGTAGCATAGGAAGATATCAGCAAGGTCAGAAAGAAAATGGCAACGATTGGCTTACTGAGATTTTCCTTCGATGCATGAAGGTCTCCGACCCTTTTAAGAAACGGGCGCACCACTTTCAGCATTACCAGCACATACAGCGCTGCAAGCATAATGATGTAAATGGCGCTTACAAATGAGCCTGCTTTCACAATGGCAATCACAGCTGCCAGCAGACACCAGGCGGTAATATCATCAGCAGCTGCACAGGTAATTACCATAGTACCTAAGCGTGTTTTATGAATTCCGCGCTCCTGAACGATCCTGGCTAAAACAGGAAAAGCAGTAATACTCATGGCTATTCCCATAAAAAGCCCGAAAGACAAAAACTGCACATTAGCGGGAGCAAAGGTTTCGTAGACAAAATAAGCCAGTCCTATCCCAAGTGCAAAGGGAAAAATAATACTTGCATGACTGATTACAACCGCATCATGAGCCTTGTTTCTCAACACATTCAGATCAAGCTCCATTCCGATCACAAACATGAACAGAATAAGCCCTATCTGACTCAAAAACTGCAGATTGCCCAGCGACTCTGACGGAAAAAGAACTGCTGAAAACTCCGGAAAGTACATCCCGACCAGTGATGGGCCAAGAAAAATACCAGCCATAATCTCTCCTACTACCGATGGTTGACCAATCTTCTTGCATATCCATCCAAAAATACGGGCGACCAGGATAATCGCCACTATCTGAGCAAGCAATATGGCAAGCGGATGTCCCAGATTATGCATCAGAGCATCTATAAACTCCATCCACTGGCTCCGATCAGACTGTGGAACGATAATATCTCTTCCTTCCTCCATTTTTATTCCGGAACGAAAGATTCCATACATAATCGCTGAAAATCCGCCGATAATTGCGATATAAAAAAGTGTGTTCTTATACTTACCCATAATTCCTCCCTGATACATGCAGAGCTACTTTTACCCTTCAATCAGCTGATCCGATAGCAAGCCTCTCTTCGTTTAATTTTTACAAAACCGCATCCGGGGTTCAGACACGACCTGCTGATCAGCAATGTCCATAAATATACGCAGCAGCTCAGGTCGTTATATCCTGACCGGAAACAAAGGAGTAAAATTTGTAATCAAAGCCCGAAAAATTGTAACAAAAAAATCAGATGCGAACCAGCTTTATAAAATCATTCCGGTATGCATCGCTCAACGTTGCTACTATTGGTTTACCACACGGATCCGATATGGAAGTGGTAATCTCATCAAAGGAAAAAACTTTTACAATTTTAAAAGCAAGTATCTCTCGTTTGTTTACCCTTACAAACTGGTCAACAGGCAAAAGCTTTTTAAGTTTGTCAAAGGAGATATTTTTGAGCAGTAAACGGGTCCCGTCCTGCATAAGTGCTATTTTATCTCTGCTATCAGACTCAGAAGCTCTGATATAACAAAGTTGATCAAAAAAAATCAAGGCCTTGCCTCTGTCTGTATTCAGCTGGATAAAATTCCGTATCGGAGTAGTTGAATCCGTACTGCTCACTCGCTTCAGGGCTTTCTGAACTGCCTGCTGCAATCTTTCCCTCTTTACCGGTTTCCGGACATAGTCAACCGCATCCAGATCAAAAGCTTCCGCAGCATATTCCTTATAAGCAGTCGTAAATATCACCATCTTACTGTTTAAAAGATCAGCAATCTGCAATCCGTTTACCACCGGCATATTTATATCAAGAATGCACAAATCAAAATCCAGCTCCGGCATTTCTTTTAAAAACGTTTCGGAGTTATTAAATGCTTTTACAACTTCCAGTTCAGGCAGCTGTTCACATAGCATTTTCAGATACGTAAGCCCGGGAAGCTCATCATCGAGCAGCAAGCATTTTAGCTTTGTGTTCAAACAGATCAATCTTTAAGTGCGCGATATACACGTCGCCTTCTGTAAACCGGTCAAGGCGAAAGTTTTCTTTATATATAATTCTGAGCCGCTGTTCAAGTGTTTCTGCACCTATCCCTCCTTTCTCCTTCCGGATTCTGGGTTGCTTTGATGAAACCTTGTTTGCAACGGTCAGACTAAAAGCATTGTCCTTAAATTCAAAGATAATTGAAATAAATGCATCCAGGCTCTGTAAGTCTGCATGCTTAAATGCATTCTCTATCAAATCAATAGAAATCAGAGGCGCCAGCAGGCGCTGATCCAGCAACGGTTCTGACTCTCTCAGACGAGTTTTGACTTTCAGCTCAAACAGAGGGCTTACCTTTATTTTATTAATCTCAATCAGATTCAGGGCAAAATCTACTTCTTCCCTGGCTGTTACAAACTTATTGCGGCTTTCATACAAAATATAATCCAGTACATTGGCCAGCTTATCGAGAGCAAAATAAGTCTGGTACGCATGCGACTGTACCGAATTCAGGATGTTTTTGAACAAATGAGGATTAAGTCTGGACTCGAGCGCTTCCAGCTGGAGATTATTGATTTTATTCTCCAGTACGGTAAACCGGGCTTCTGACTCCTTCTTTTTTCTGTCTGATCTTACCAGTTTGATATACAGCACTATGATCAGCGAAGCCATTAAAGCAACAGCTGCAAGCGCGGCATATAAAAGAAGATGAGTGGTTGAATCAGACATACCTGTATTTTTCCGGTAAAACTATCATTTTTTAGTTTTCTTCAAAATCGCCCTCCTGTTACACAACAGTTTGTTTGTTCCAGAGTGCTCCTGTCAACATAGAATTATCCTTCAAGCTAAACGAAAATAAAATTTGCATATTTTTTCCGAAATTCTCCCAGGATATCGAATTTGGCGCATTATAACTTCAGATTGATGAAAGGACTTGTCTGTATTCTACTATTGATTCTGTCCAATGCTTTTATGACAGTGGCATGGTACGGGCATCTGCGATTTGCGGACATGAAATGGTTCAACAAACTCGGACTTATCTCCATTATACTGATCAGCTGGGGTATTGCTCTGTTTGAGTATTGTTTTCAGGTCCCCGCCAACAGGGTCGGTTTCAGAGAACACGGGGGGCCGTTTTCACTGGTCGAGCTCAAAGTAATTCAGGAAGTGATCACCCTGTGTATATTTATGGTATTTTCGCTGCTGGTATTTAAGAATGAAACCTTCCGGATAAATCATCTGATCGGATTTGGTTTTCTGGTGCTCGCCGTATTCTTTATTTTCAAAAAATAGTATCCGTCTGTCCCTTTTGCTTCAGAAGGAATAATCTGCGGTTTTCATTGCTGATAAGACGTCGGATCGGAGACAAATAAATAATACTTTCTGCCTGCCCCGAGCGGCCAAAACGAATACAACGTACCGGATTTGAAAAGTTAACTCCTGAGTTCAGCGCGAAATCAAAAATCTTTCCGTAAGTAAGCAGGCTAAAAGTGCGCTGATCCGGACTTATCGCTGCATCGGTTACCATAGAGGATATATAAATACTATCCGCAACCTCCGCCTGATAAACGCCTGGCTGGTCCGGGAGACGGTATATCTTCACATTTTTATGTCCTCTGTTTTTGGAGAAAATGTACAGGCTGTCATTGTACCAGAAAAAAGCTTCCGCATCATAATTCATCTGCTTTGCCGGCGGAGGAAAATCGGTCTGATCGGCATAGGAAAAATGTATTGTATCCAGCTTCCGGTTTTCAATGCCGTATTTGTATATCCGTAGATTTGTACGGCGATTACGGTTATTTCCAAAATCTCCGATATAAAGATTACCGTACGCGTCTTTTGTCAGCGCCTCCCAGTCCACATTAGCTGCCCCCGGAACAGTTATTGTTTCAAGCAATGCCCCCTCCAGCGATACTCTGTATAACTCGGCTTTGCCTCCGCTGTCATTAAGCCCCCAGAAGGACACGCTGTCGTCCATGATCATACCGGAGCATTCACTGAGCTCGGCAGGAAGCTTGCCCGCACGGCTGATTCTTATTTTGTGCGAACCCCTGGAAATCTCATAGTCGTTTATTTTCTTATCAGAAGCACAGGGGCAAAAAAAGCCCTTTACAAAAATATATAATGTAAACAGCTTTAATTTAATCATTTAAAAACTGTCTGCTTATTTTCTCTTTTATCTGTTCACGGCTGTTCCAGTACTCACGGCTGTACACTCTCAGCTGCTGCCAGCTTTTTTCCTTCATATCCAGAGGCAGATAGGCATGTGAATCCTTGGCTGATATACTTTGCAAATACAGATTATCGTCGGTAAGTATCAGACCCCTATATTGATTATTCACTTTGAAAGTAAGATCAGCAAAAGGAAACTCCTCTTCCAGTTCCGCACCTGTGTAGTCATACGTCAGATCATTAAGCTTCGATTTCAGCAGCCAGCCGGCACTGTATCTTGATGTATTGAGAGGCTGTATCCGGAACTCTCCCTGGGAAACAGTCCATGAGTATTCAAGGTATTTTTTGAGCATTCGGGGACCTTCGTGACGGGCATTTTCCACATTGAGCTGATGGGGCAGAATACTGCTGACAAGATAGATGGCTTTCCGGGCACGTGTTATGGCTACGTTTAGCCTGTTTTCCCCTCTTGGCGCATTAAGCGAACCAAAATTCATGGACATTTTACCTTTCTTATCAGGAGCGTAGCCTACTGAAAAAATAATACTGTCTCTTTCATCTCCCTGTACATTTTCTATATTCTTGACAAAAAGACTCTCCGGAATCAGTATTCCTTTCTGCATAAAACGCTCCTCGAGCAATTCCGCAATCAATTGTTGCTGCCTGTAGTTGAACGTAACCACTCCGATACTTTCCCCGGGTTCCTTACCCAGCAGATCAGCCACAAGAGCAACAACTCTTTCTGCTTCCACCATGTTGCTCTGGTCCTCCCATACTCCTTCTGTTTTAATATATTTTATCGGAGGTTCTTTTTGCTGCACGTCATTAAAATGTGGCAACAGCTGCAGGCGGTTGTTATAGAAATGCTTGTTGGAAAAATGAATCAGCTCCAGCGATCTGCTCCGGTAGTGCCCTCTGAGCTGTACTTCCATCAGATAGGCGGAAGCAAGATTCAGCAGAGAATCCAGCTCAAGGTCCGGTATTTCGGATTCTTCCTCTTCCCAGCGTGTCTGGTACAGATCACTGGGGCTTAACTGCTTGTCATCGCCTGTAATAACAATCTGATGCCCCCTGTACATGGCAGGAATACCTTTTTCTGCATAGCACTGACTGGCTTCATCAAATATGACAAGATCAAACAATGTCTGCATGGGGAATATAGCAGAAACCGACTCCGGGCTGGCCATCCAGCAGGGAATGAGATCAAACAACTCGGTATGAAAAGCTGAAATCAGCTTACGGATCGGCCAGATTTTCTTTTTCTTGGTTACCTGATGCCTGAGGTCTCTGTAGGTAACCATATTATTCAGCCGGTTATAATCTACGTGCCTGTACGTACGCTCTCTTGTTCTCAGCAGCACGATGTCCCTGCTCACATGAAGCTTTTCACGTACTGCCTGTTTCAGCTCATCTTCTATCTGCTGCATTCTCAGAGAAGCCACCGACCGGAGCACAGGATATTTCGTCTCGATATGATTGATCCATTCAAGTCTGATACTATTTGCAAACAGTGCAGACAATTGCTCATCCGGCAGGTCCCGGCCATGCTCATAAAGCTTCTTCATAACCGACAGCTCATGGCTGTTCATACTATGTGTAAGCCTGTCAAATTCAGCAAGGCTGTCAAAATCCCTTTTGAGTACGGTTTTTAGTTCCAGTGCATATTCATAATCATGCAGAATACGACTGATCTGTCTGGCAGTCAGAAATTGCATCCAGCGTTTCCGGTCTTCCGGGATTTTTCTCACTACCTCGAGTACCTGAAGAAAACGCTGCCGTAGCTCGGGAAATGTCATTTTAGACATGTCCATAAATTCTTTGAGGTTCCGCAGCTCTTTTACCATAGCCTTGACAGCCAAGGCAGTATGTGCATCATAAAACCAGTTTTCGAGACGCTCCGGATCTTTATCTTCCGGAATCTCATACAGCCAGCCCATCTCCTTTAGTCTCGTCAGGTTATGCTCATAATTCATACGATTATCGACCCTTTCGATAATCTTCCGGAATCCCTCTTTGTCCCAGGCAAGCTGATTGGCGACAAAAACACGCTTTACGGCAAACTTATCGTTGGAAAACAGGCGCCATTTAAACCAGTGAAACGGCTGCTTTCTGGCATTGGCAGCCTTTTGCAAGGCAATCTGCACGGCTCCCAGCTGCTCACCGGGCAGAGATTCCTCCAGTCCCTCCTCTCTGAAACATCCGAGAATCTTTTTTTCGCGAATAAGTAATTCATCCGCATCCGTATCTCTTTTGAAATAATGCTGAAAGTGCCTGAATACACCCGGATTATCAAGTATGCTTATAATCTGATGAAAAAGCTCTTCGCGTCCGGCAAACCATTCACAATCTTCCAGATCAAAGGAAGCGCCGAGAATCTCCCGCAGCTCTTCAGAAACAGCAGCCTGGTAATAAGGTATTTCATCCAGCAGCTCAAGCATGCTTCGCAAATCCGCCAGCGTAAAATCCCTGAAATCCTTTCGGTCCTCCCACAAGTAATCTTTTTTCATAAACCGGCGTGCATAAGCAAACCAGGACCGGATCTTATAGGGGAAAGCTTCCAGTTCGGAAGCCTGAAAAAAGTTAAATTCCTGATGCAGATCAATAGAGGGCTCATCCGGAGAACAGGTCAGATAAAGCTCTTTAACGGACACACCGCATTCCTTTTCATCATAGAGCGCCTGCTTAAACTCCTCAAGCTCCTCTGTCAGCTGATCTATTTTCCTGCTTGCTGTCAGAAAAGTTCTCTCCAGCTGGATCGAGTCAAGAGAGTTATTCTTGTATTTATACTCATCGAGACGATCAATCTGAGACGCAATCTGCGCATATATATGCTGGCGATCGTTTTTAAAATCATGTACCAGCCCGATAAAATCAGAAATTTCTTTTTCTCTGAGTCGCTCGTATACGACATCAAGTGCTGCCTTTTTCTGACAGACAAGCAGCACTTTCTTGCCGCGGGCTATATAATCAGAAATAAGGTTACATATAAGCTGTGATTTGCCGGTACCGGGCGGTCCGATCACCACCATAGAGTTGCCTTTCTTTACTGCTTTCAGCGCATTTTCCTGTGAAGCATCCACTCTGAACGGCGTAAACGTCTGCTCCTCTCTGATACGGGTAAGGTACTGAAAAGAATTGGCAACACCCTTATCTTCCTGTATAGTTCTTTTCCAGAAAAATTCTTCAAGATCCGAAACTCCCGGATATTCCAGCAACGCTTCATAGTCCGGCACCAGAAAAGACCCGGCCTGAGGAAAAAGCCCCAGCAATGCTTCCGGAAACAGCTTCAGCTCCCCGTTCTCATACTTTTCCTCAAAATCGGATTTCTTGAATTGTTCAAAATAGGTAAGCTGGTTGGAGAACAGCTCCTGATTGAAATTCAGCTCAAGCGGACTATCTTTTATCAGCTGATACAATTGCGTAATAAAAACCTGAAGATCGGTATCAAAATCTTCGAAGGTCATCTCCATAAAGTCATCTTCCAGCCTGACCTTATTGAAATAGGAATAAGCCAGAAGAAAGCTTTTATTGAAGCTCATAGTTTCTTCTTCTCTCCGTAACAGATACCATTTATTGTCTTCCTGCCGGAGTGTAACAGGGAAAAAAAGCAGCGGGCAGCGCACCAGGTTTCCATCCTGCAGCCTGCCCCGCACAAAAGGCCAGCCTACATAAAGATCCCTTGCTCCTCGTTCTTCATAAACAAAATGCTCTCTTCGCTCAATCCGTCGAAATTTTTTACTCAGCTCATTGGATTTTCCATCCCGGCTGTCGAGCACCCGCCCGACAAAAATTTTCTTTTTCCCGGATACCAGCTGCCGGATCAGCTCAATAGAAGGAGCATCATTATTATAATTGATTTCGTGCAGATCGAGATCCTGCTCTTTACCCGACTTCAACAGAAGTATGGAACGGTTTCCACCCGTCAGATTAGTGAGTTTTTTCAGATAGGACCTGATGAGCTGATGCATAGTATTCTATTAGTTACAGATGCGGATATACAAACCGTTATTCCGCGAAAATCAGTTATCGTTCCGGTCAGGTATTTTTGAAGATATCAAGCCGGTCGGAACGGAGCCATACTGACTCATCAGGAGCCCGATAGTACCGTGGAGCAGCAATACCGGAACCAAAATATACTTCATTGGATTTAAACCGGCGGATTTCATCCCAAAGGCCCATACTCAGAAAAGCATTTAAAAGCACAGCGCCTCCTTCAACGATTACAGACTGGATTTTTCTCTGATAAAGATCCGTCATAAGCTGCCGGAGCTGTTCCGTTCCTTTATCCAATTTAACAAAAATTATGTTTCCTGCTATCTCAGACCTGACTTCATTATAACAGATTGTCTGCTGTGTCTGATCAAAAAGCCGGAGATCCGGAGCCAGGCTCAGATTACGGTCAAGTACGATCCGTACCGGATTTCTGCCGTTCCATTCCCTTACATTCAAGGCCGGATTGTCATAGTGTGCTGTTCTGCCGCCGACCATAACCGCGTCTTCTTCCGATCGCCATTTGTGTACCAGTGTTCTGGACAAACGGTTACTGATCCACTTGGAACTGTAATCATCTCTTGCAATAAAGCCATCTGCTGTCTCCGCCCATTTCAGTACAATATAAGGGCGTTGCTTTTGTATACAGGTAAAAAAACGGGCATTGATCTCATAGCCGGTTTGTTCGAGTACCCCGGTCACAACGTCAATACCAGCCTGTTTTATTAGTTCTATACCTTTTCCATTGACAAGAGGATTAGGATCTGTATTGGCGATAAATACATTTTTAAACGGATACTGAATAATAAGACGGGCGCAGGGCGGTGTCTTTCCTGTATGCGCACATGGTTCCAGCGTTACGTACATGCTGGCGTCTTTCAACGCTTCTTTATCCCTTACAGCGCTGATCGCATTAACTTCCGCATGCGCCTCTCCATACTTTCTGTGCCAGCCTTCTCCCAGAATCTGTCCGTTTTTAACAATTACACAACCGACCAGAGGATTAGGGCTCGCATAACCTCTGCCTCTTAGCGCCAGTTCCAGGGCCCTGCGCATATAAAGTTCGTCCTCTCTTGTTACCATCGTTCTTCAAAAATGGATTCCTGATGGCAGAATTCAAAATGGTTTCGTCACTTAATCATCCGAATCAAAAGAATAATCGGATTTTACAGCCCCCTCACGCATGATTATTTCTTTGACAAGCTCCGCTACTTCCTTGTTTCCTTCAGCATTAAGATGGGTTCCGTCCAGATAATAGGCTGTAGGACCGGGCTTAATCTGGGAAAAAACATAATTGTCCGGGAGATTCGCACCTTTATAACCAATTGTAGACAATGAAGTAACATCAACAAGACCATTTGAAAAATCCTTAAAGTTTTTGCCTATGTATCTGTTAACAAAAACTCTGTCTTCTTCCATTTTACGCATTGCTGCATCCGTTGAGTCTCCGCAGTAGCTGCCTGACCACGAAGGAAGCAATGTAACCGAATATACTTCAAATCCCATTTCTGCGGCACGCTGACAATAGGTCATATAGGCATCCAGAGCGGCCATTCTGCCCGTACAGTGACGCACAAGGTGATTGCGTATTTCCCATGCCACCAATACATTACGGTCTGACCTGGAATCAAAGGTTTCCTTAAGTCGCTCTCTCATGGCAAAAAGCATTTCGGTAGTTGTCTGCCCGTTGATTCCTATATTATGCACCGTTGCGATTACACCAGTTGCACTATCCTTATTAAACAGCGTTTGTAGCTGGGACGGATAGGACAGCTCCCTGGCAACGCCCTGACCATATGTGAGACTATTACCGTCACAGACGATATTTATCTTTTCCTTTTTCTGTCCCCAGAGACACTGAGCGCCAAGCGACAGGAATATTCCACTCGTAATTAAAATTATTTTCAGCATATGCGGGCAGTTTTTGAATTATACAGGTAGTATAACCCGGCAGGCAGGATTCTGTTTGTATTCTGATGTTTCCCATACAATCAGCCGGTAAAGAACTATTCTTATCTATTGCACCAAACAACATGTTTTAACAGATAAATTGAAGCAGAAAGTAAGAGCAAATGCGGAGATTAAAGTATTAGGTTCTCATTGCTCGCAGCCTCATTAAACCGTAAGCTTTAATTATAAAATACCTGGTACTATTGCTCAGAACATTGTTCAGATTCATAGGTTTGAAAGGAAAATAAACAACAAACTCCTTCGTATGAAGTCATACTTGCTTCTGTATACACTGCTGGTATTGGTTACTAACAGTGTTGCATTTACAGGCAAAGAAGATTCAGCCAACGTTTCAGGTGGCTCCCTCACTATTGGCCTTGTCAGAGATAATTACAACGGATTTTATACGCTGGGGATAGGCCAATACAATCTGAATAAAAAATCCGGGATCTGTGTGTACGGGCTGCTGCGGAGTCTTCAATTCGGTCTGGGACCTACTTTTAACTTATTCGATTCCAAAATCGTACTTATTCCTATGCTGGGTCTCGCTTACGGGAGAAAGTTTTCCGGAAACGATCATCCCATCATTGGAGATGCCTGGATTCCTTCTTTGATTCTGAAAAGTACATTTGAGCAATGGTTTTTTGATTTAACCTCATTCTATTATATTCCTTTGAGGGGTGCGAAAAAGATAGGTGCCGAATATTTATGGTATTGGTTTAATGGAGGTATCGCTTTAAGTAAAGTAATTAAAGTCGGATTGCATATTGAGAGTCTCAGGCTTATAAAGTCAAAAGCAGAGCCCGCCGGGGCTCTATATTTCTGGGTTGGACCGACCATATCGCTGAACTTCTCAGAACATGCATCATTCAGGCTCTCCGGGGGCAAAGATCTTAAGGCGTTTGAATATCTTAAACTGGATTTTATTTTCCTTATCGATTAGATCTTTTTTAGAAAGAGTGTTAAATCCCCTATCCACTGGAGCGACAATGTGCAGCCCGCGGTTATATACGATGTGCCGGGCAATAAAATCACCGAAGTTGCTTCCCGGAAGCAACCAGACCAACCTGTCAGGCCAGCCCAAGGCATATTACCCCATATCATCAGTAATGCCGGGCAGATATGTCAAACTATACTTGAATAATGTGCAAATCATTAGTTTGTCAAGGTTAAATGGTATAAACGTAAAATGGGAGCCGAAACCGGTCTCCCATTTACTTTCCCTTTAAACAATAAAACAAACTACTGACTATGCATACATACTGAGGATAAAAAGAAAAACCCGGCATAAACCGGGTTTTCTGTTTATAACTGTTCAAATATGCGCTTAAAGGATATTTCTCTGCGTATTTTCACTCTCAGCTCACTGATAGCAACACGCTCCTGCTCCAGCGTATCTCTGTGACGGATAGTTACGGTATTATCTTCCAGTGTCTGGTGATCTACAGCGATACAGAACGGGGTTCCTATCAGATCCTGACGGGTATACCGTTTTCCGATCGAATCTCTTTCCTCATACACTGTCGGAAACTCTACACGGAGCTCCTTGTAGATTTCTCTGGCTTTTTCAGGCAGTCCATCCTTTTTCGTAAGCGGAAAGATGGCTGCTTTTACCGGAGCAAGTGCCGGATGCAGCTTCAGATATACACGTTCCTTCTGATTTTCTCCCTCGCCTACTGTTTCCTCAGTGTACGCATTGCACAACACAGCAAGAAATACTCTGTCTGCGCCTGCTGATGTTTCCACTACATAAGGAATGTAAGACTGATTGATTTCGTTGTCGAAATACTGCATTTTCTTTTTCGACAGAAGCTCATGGTTTTTCAGGTCAAAATCCGTTCTGGAGTGAATACCCTCAATCTCCTTAAAACCAAACGGGAACTGAAACTCCACATCAACCGCTGCATTGGCATAGTGAGCAAGCTTCTCATGATCATGAAAACGAAGCTTTGTGGCAGGTAACCCAAGGGCCTTATGCCATTTCATCCGCGTCTCCTTCCACTGATTGTACCATTCCATTTCGGTACCGGGACGCACGAAAAACTGCATTTCCATCTGCTCAAACTCCCGCATACGGAAGGTAAACTGACGCGCCACAATTTCGTTTCTGAATGCTTTACCGATTTGCGCAATACCGAAAGGTATCTTCATCCGGCCGGTTTTCTGCACATTCAGGAAGTTGACAAAAATACCCTGCGCTGTTTCAGGACGCAGATAAATCGTCTCCGACTCTTCCGCTACAGAACCGATCTGGGTGCTGAACATCAGATTAAACTGACGCACATCCGTCCAGTTGGATGTGCCGGATATAGGACAGGTTATATTCTCTTCAATAATAAGGTTACGAACTCCGTCCAGATCCTCTTTTTCCAGCAGCTTTCCCATTTTCTGCAATAGTGCGTCTGCTTTTCCTTTATCACCGGCATTCTCATACGATGCAGCTTTCTCCTCAATCAGCACATCTGCACGGTAACGTTTCTTGGAGTCCTTATTATCAATCATCGGGTCATTGAAGCTGTCAACATGTCCTGACGCTTTCCAGGTAAGAGGATGCATGAAAATAGCAGAATCAAGCCCGACCACATTATCGGCTATCTGTGTCATGGTTTTATACCACAGAGTCTTGATATTATTTTTAAGCTCGACCCCATTCTGCCCATAATCATATACAGCCTGAAGTCCGTCATATACTTCACTTGACTGAAAAACAAAACCGTACTCCTTGGCGTGTGAGACGATTTTTTTAAACAAATTCGAATCTAAGGTATTGTTCGCACTCATAGTTGGCAAAGATATAAATTGATTTTAACCTAATGCCTGCATGAGCAAAAAATTATTTCCCCGCAACGAACCTGTTGTAGCTGAAAATCGTTGCTCCGAAAAAACAGGGGACATACGTAATATAGAGGAGGATATTTTTTTCTTTATTCAATGTAAAGCCTCTATATTTAAAGCCGTAATTTAACTGACTGTAACGAAACCGCTGCGGAGATCACAATCTGCCGCATAAACCTTTAATCCGATCATAATGAGCACCACGGCCAGAACAGGCGTTTTACTGATTAATCTGGGTACACCTGACAGCCCTTCGGTACCTGATGTCCGACGCTATCTGAGAGAATTCCTGATGGACCGGAGAGTCATTGATATTCCGGCAGTCAACCGTTTTTTTCTGATCAATGGTGTAATAGTTCCCCTTCGGGCCCCAAAATCGGCTCAGGTATATCGGGAACTCTGGGACGAGAAAGGTTCTCCCCTGTTATATTACGGACTGGAGGTAAAGGAGCTTCTCCAGCAGCAGCTGGGCAATGACTATCTTGTTTCCTTTGGTATGCGCTATCAGAATCCTTCACTTGAAAGCGCTGTCAGTGAACTGGAAGGATTGGGACTGGAACGAATCATTATTCTTCCTCTCTTTCCACAATATGCTTCTGCTTCTACCGGATCAGCCATAGAAGAAGCCATGAATATCATCAGGAAATGGGAGGTAATTCCGGATATACGGATTGTCAGCAAGTTTTTTGATCATCCGTCATTCATAAAAGCATTTGCTGAAATAGGAAAAAAATATATGGAGCAGACCGATTATGATCATATTATCTTTACCTATCACGGACTCCCGGAACGACAAATCAAAAAAAGCGCAGTAAACAATTATTGCCAGCTTAGCCTGAAATGCTGTTCAACCTATAATGCCAAAAACAAATTCTGCTACCGGGCACAAAGTTATGAGACTACCCGTCTGCTGGTCAGGGAACTCGGTATACCGGAAGGTAAATATACCGTTTGCTTCCAGTCCCGCCTCGGAAAAGATCCCTGGATAAAACCATACACTGACGACATTATAAAGGAGCTGGCAGAAAAAGGAGTAAAAAAGGTGCTGGCATTTTCACCATCATTCATAGCTGACTGTCTGGAAACCACGATCGAAGGTGGAGTTGAATATAAGGAACTCTTTGAGCAGAACGGCGGCCAGCACTGGCAGCTGGTAGAGAGTCTCAACAATCATCCGCTCTGGATTGATTGCCTCAAAGACATGGTTTCGGCTAATTAAGCAATGAAGATAAAGAATGTACGAACAGTCAGAAGATCCGTACATTCTTTATTATCCGATCCTTTCACAAATTGCTGTACTTCCTCTCCGGATAAAAAAATATTTTATAAGCTTTTGTATTTCAAAAATTATACTTCTAAATTAGGAGTGGATTGATAACGATGCTGTTTTGCTCGTTGTCTCTTGATTTTTGTATGTGATCGGGACTCAGGAGTCTTACATTTTTGGTGGTATTTTTGTTGATTTTCATGATGCAGCTCACAAAGTTGTAGTAATTAGCTCTCAGATATTTTTAGTATACTATCTGACTGATTAATAAGCCGCTCTTTTTCTGTTGTTATCATAAGCTGGTAAGACCGGATTTTTCGCATACAGACTATTAACCACAAAGTTTCAACTTTGTTTTTTTGATTTTCAATATTTTTTCAGGAATACATAATGATTTTTGAAACATTGTCATTTTTATCCTCTGAGGTCAACAAGTTCCTCAATCTCAAGCTCGGCTCCGTAACAGATGCCCGGCTGAAGATCGGGAATGTTTCCCGGGCACTGGATGAGTCATTCAGCGGACCTAATTCACTGGGGGGCAAAGCCATATTATCTCTTGTCAATATTGAGGAAGACCGGATATCCCGAAAACAGGAAAATTTCAGGAAGACAGCAACCGGAACAGTTTATCAGAATCCGCCTTTATACCTGAATCTTTATGTGCTTTTCGCAGTCAACAAAGCCGAATACGATGATACACTCAAATGGCTGGCTGCGATTATTCAGTTTTTTCAGCATCAGCATGTTTTCACACATAGTTCTCATCCTTCTCTGAATTCTCAGATTCAGAAACTGGTGGTAGAATTACACACCCTGAATTTTGAGCAGATAAATCATTTGTGGGGTACACTCGGCGGCAAATATCTTCCGTCCGTCCTTTACAAAGTGCGTCAGATAACGCTGGATGAAGGACTGACAACCGGAGAACATCCTCTGATCAGTGAAATCGGCATCCACAGTTCCATGAAATATCCGACAACATGACTATCCGGTACCAAACAGCTTTCTCTCTGAGTATTCTTTGTGAATACTATAATCAGCTCAGCTCTGATGATTTTGAGATCATTCCGGCTCCTGATACGGTCAGGCAACTGCAGAATTACGGAATGCGAACCAGGATATCCGGTGGAAAGCTTTTTGTATCCATCCGTACAGATGCTGCCGGAAAAGCCATGTTTCCACCGCCGGAAAATACAAAGCTGCGTTTCTGGCTAAAACTGAAAAATCCATACTTTATCCATCTGGCCAATATTAATCTGGCAGAGCTGGCCGGAAAAAAATTTTATTTCTCCAATCTTACCGGAACAAAATCAGGAAATCTCCCTGCTGTCAGCAGGCCGGTTAGTGAATATACCAATAGTATATCCTATCAGCCGGGAGATCTGGCAAGAGCCGGTTCCGTCATTTACGAATGTATCAAAAAGGTCACCGGAGAACAGGATACCACGGACACCGGATACTGGATTGCAAAAGAGTACAGTCATTACGCAAGCAGAGAAGATATGCTCACATTAATCAGTCCTGTTCATACATTCCGGCTTTCAGCCCCGGCTACAGTATTTTCGGTCAAGGCATTTACACATAGTCCGTCAGATCCCAACCCGACACAAGAGGTCCATATGCCTGAGCATATACTGACAAGCGGCGGAGAACCAACGGACAGCGTTCAGCTTACTATGCGACATCTCGCTCCCGGCTATTACAGAATCCATATCAATGATGAAATATTCGATACCTACCTGGACAGTCACGCAGCTGCAGCAGGCTGTATCGGCATAGCAGAGATATTTCCCTATGCTCCCGAGCCGGAGTTATCTGTCCTGGATTCGCAGGGGGCTGTTATTGAAAATCTCTCTGCCGGACCTGGTTCCCGGTGGCAGGATTTTACCATATTATTCGCCAACCGGAGACTATTCTGGAAATATGTATCAACCGGAAACTCTGTTCAGGCTGTTTCAGACAGTCTCTATCAGTTTAACCGGCATCCTGCCTTACCGGAAAAGGTCAATTATTTTCTATCCGACCAGCCCATGCCTCTGACAGAAAATCCGAGGATGATTACGATTGATGTTCCGGTTCAGGCCGGCAACAGTCCGATCCGGGTTCCCGTACCGGATCCGCGGTCTGCGGGGGCGCTCAGTCAGCATGAAGATAACTTTTACTATACCATCTTTTTAAATTACTAACTACAAACACAGGACATCTATGGCAAACTACCAGACACCAGGAGTTTATATCGAGGAAATACCCAAGCTGCCTCCTTCCATCGCTCAGGTACAGACTGCAATACCGGCCTTTATCGGATTTACGGAAAAAGCGCAGGAGCTTGCCCCCAATGATCTGAATAAAAAGCCCGTTAAAATCGGCTCACTGGTTGAATACGAACTTTACTTCGGTTACGGACCTACACCGGAAGTGACCGGTATCAATATTGATGCCGGCAATAATTTCCTTTCGGCTTCTGTACAAAACAACTATCATCTGTATGACAGTCTGCAGCTTTTCTATGCCAACGGCGGAGGAGACTGCTATATAGTATCCATAGGCACCTACGGACTGGCAACACCTTCTGATACTCTTTTCATCGAGGGAATACAGCAGCTTGAAAAAGAAGATGAGCCAACCCTGCTCCTGTTTCCGGATGCAGCCACTCTTCCGGATACAGAGCTTGCCAATGTACAGCAGGCAGCATTAGCTCAGTGCGACGATCTGAAAGATCGTTTTGCCATCCTTGATGTACAGAAAAATGATCCTAAAGGCATAAGCTTCCGCAACCGCATAGGTATCAACTTTCTCAGTTACGGAGCAGCCTATTCGCCATGGCTGAAAGTATCCCTGCCCAAAACAGTACGCTATACCGATATAACCAATATCCGGAGAGCCGGTATTGACACAAGTCTGAGCGGACTCACATCCGACCCGGAAATACAAAACAGAATCAGTGAAACAGAAAATGCCTATCAGGATAAAAAGCGGATAGAAGATCAGACAAGACTTCTTGCTCCCCCCAATGGCATTCTGAATAACCGGTTTATAGCGCTGGAGAACGCATTTATTGCCAGTAATACCAATACCAGTTTCAGAAATATTATCGAGTTTTTTTACACTATCGGCCAAACTGTCAATGGCTATGTAAACGGCGGCACTCCTCTGTCCTATCAAAAACTCAGAGCGGATCTGACGATCTCGATCGCCTCCAATTTCGACCCGGTGCTGGCTCAGGTACGGATGATCGAAACCGAAGCCGCAGACAAGCTGACAGACAGCTATACGGAATATGATATTTCGGCACTGCCGGATGTTACCTGGCCGGAGCTTCATGCCACAGCAGATGCTTCCGATGTCATAGGAAGCGAGGCTACTACCGAAGCAGCCAAGCGGACACTCCTTGTAAACGCGCTGAAAGGTATTTTCAACAATCTGAGCAGCTCATATTACTCACTGATCGTGACCGCTTCCGCCAATTATGCCAAAACACTGGATGAGTCGCTTGCACTTGCTTTTCCCGTATATCAGAGTATTCTTACAGGCATACGAAAAAGTCTGACCAGCATTCCTCCGAGCGGAGCGGTAGCCGGTGTATATGCACTGACCGACAGAACCAGAGGAGTATGGAAAGCTCCTGCCAATATCAGCTTAAGTAATATTATCGCCCCGGAAGTCATTTTTTCCAAATCAGAGCTCGACGCCCTCAATATTGATGCGGTAGCCGGAAAATCCGTGAATGCCATACGGCCATTCTTTGGCAAAGGAACACTGATTTTCGGAGCCAGAACACTTGCCGGTAACAACAATGAGTGGCGCTATATCTCCGTCCGGAGATTCTTCAATATGGTGGAAGAAAGCACAAAAAAAGCGACCGAACAATTTGTATTCGAACCCAATGATGCCAACACCTGGATCAAAGTACAGGGGATGATTGACAATTTTCTGAATACATTGTGGCGCCAGGGAGCATTGCAGGGAGCAAAACCAGAACATGCCTATTATGTATCGGTAGGTCTGGGAAAAACCATGACTGCGCTGGATATTCTGGAAGGCAGAATGATCGTGGAAATCGGAATGGCAGTAGTTCGTCCGGCCGAATTCATTATCCTGCGCTTCTCTCACAAACTGGCAGAAAGCTAGGAGTGAAGACCTTATACAATGACCATATATATTCAATTTTTGACATTAACTTTTTAATAAAATGGAATCATATCCACTACCCAAATTTCATTTCCAGGTAAAATGGGAACCGGGAGAGCGCATCGGTTTTACCGAAGTTACCGGACTGGACATGCAGGTTGAAGTGATCGAATACAGAGAAGGCAGCAGCCCGAATTATTCAAAAATCAAAATGCCCGGAATGCAGAAGTTCAGCAATATTACCCTCAAACGCGGCACCATGGCAGGCGATACTGATTTCTACAAGTGGATCAATACAGTCAATCTTAGTCTGGTTCAGCGAAGAGACATCGAAATAAGCCTGCTCAACGAGCAGCATGATCCGGTTTTTACCTGGCTCGTCCGCAATGCTTTTCCGGTCAAGCTTCAGGCAAGCGACCTCAAGGCAGACGGTAATGAGGTAGCGATTGAAACCCTCGAAATTGCTCATGAAGGGCTCAGCTTAATCTGATAAAAAATCTGTTTTTTCTGATATAAACCTGTACCATGAATCAGCCATCTGCCGGAGGCTATTATCCGCCCGTTGGATTCCATTTCAGAGTGGAATTCAGGACGATGCAAGGGGATCTCATTGGAAACGATAATGATATCCGTTTCCAGTCAGTAACCGGTCTCAATGTCGAATACGATACTGAAACCTATAAGGAAGGCGGAGAAAACCGGTTTGAGCACAAACTGCCCGTTCGTACCAAATATCCGGACCTTTCTCTGAAACGGGGGATGCTCACTGACTCCGGAGTAATTCAATGGTGCCTGGAAGCATTTCAGAACAGAAGCTTTACCACAGCACATATCATTGTGACACTTCTCAATGAGAAGCATGAGCCGTTGAAAACCTGGAATGTATACAATGCCTGGCCGAAAAAATGGAATGTCAGTGATTTTAATGCCCAGGAAAATGCACTGGTAGTTGAAACACTGGATTTCTCGTACAGCTATTTTGCAATTATGTAACTATGCCACTGGAAATTAAAGAACTAAATATACGGGTAAATATCTCTCCTGCCGGAGAGGGTACCGGAGGCCCGGCTCGTGCGGATGCACCGGCAGCCGGATCACAGAATGACAAAGTTATTGAAGCCTGTGTAGAGCAGGTATTGGAAATACTTAAAAGCAAAAAGGAGCGATAATATATGCCATCCATTCAGGAAAGTACAGCCAGCGGCGCATTAAAAAAAATGCAGATATATGCATACTCGCATATTGACATGTCCGATGATCATCTGGCATCTGTTGCTGGCATGTCCAATCCGTACTCAGCTCTGATCAATCCCGAAAGCTATTCTGTCGATATCAAATATGAGTTTCAGAACAACCAGGGGCAGGGAACGACCGGAGGCAATCAGCAATTTAAAATGAAGCTTCCGGAAGAGATGTCCTTTGAGTTTCTTTTTGACAATACAGGGATTATCGATGGCAAACCGAAAGAAAACATTGCGACAGATCTTGAAAATTTCCGCAAGTTCCTGATGGACTACGATGGGAATATTCATGAGCCACGGTTTTTCAAATTTGTGTGGGGAACCGATCTTTTCAAGGGACGTTGCTCCGCGCTAAACATTGCTTACAAATTATTCAACCCGGACGGCTCTCCTATCCGCGCAGTCTGCAAGGTAACTCTCAAACAGGCAACTGAAGAGGAGCTGAGAGTATTACAGCAAAATGACCGATCACCTGATCTTACCCATTACAGGACGGTCAAAGAAGGAGAAACACTTCCCTGGCTTTGTTATCAGATTTATGGTGATTCTTCACTGTACATTCAGGTTGCCAGGGTCAACAGACTGAGCAATTTCAGACATATTCCGGCAGGCTGCCAGCTGTTTTTTCCTCCCATCGCTAAAAAAAGGAGGTCAGGTGTATGAGCAATGAACGGATCATACCATCAGAAGCACCCAAAACGGTATCAACTTTTACCATTGTATCCGAAGGGAACGAACTATCCCGGGAGTATCATATACTCTCGATAACTGTTTCAAAAGAAGTCAACCGGATTCCGTCTGCTACCATTATTCTGACAGACGGAGATCCTGCCTCAGAAACATTTGAAGTAAGCAATCAGCCTGATTTTGAACCCGGGAAAAACATTGAAATCCATACAGGCTTTTCCAGCGATGAAGAATTAATTTTTTCCGGACTGGTCATCAGACACAGTATTAAGGTTCGTCCCGATGCTTCGCTTCTGATTATCGAATGTAAAGACACAGCAGTCCGGATGACCGGAGTCCTGAAAAATCACTGTTTCCGGGATATGACCGACAGTGATGCATTTGAGGAACTGCTGACAGCCTATGAGCTGGATAAATCCGTTACATCCACCTCCCTGACACACCGGCAGCTGGTTCAGTACAATAGTACCGACTGGGATTTTATGCTTTGCCGCTGCGATGCAACTGGCATGCTTTGCTATGTCAGCGATGGGAAAGTGACCATAGCGCCGCCGGATCTCGGCGCCGAACCGGCTCTGACTATTCAGTACGGTGCAACCATACTGGATCTGGACGCAGAAATAGATGCCCGGTTGCAATTTAAAGCCGTGAAAGGCAGCAGCTGGAATTATACGGAACTTAAGCTGGATAAAGACACGGAAGCCAGTATCAGCGAACCCGTTGATGCCGGCAATCTGAGCTATGACCAGCTTGCCCTCTCTGAAGACAGCTATATTCTTTCACACGGCGGCAAAATGGAAGCTTCAGAAATACAGGACTGGGTCAATTCCAAAATGCTCCGGCACCGGCTCGCCAGGATACGGGGAAAAGTTCGTACAGAAGGTACTGCAGCCGTAATTCCGGGACAGTTTATACAGATCAACGGAATCGGTGATCGCTTTGAGGGCAAGCTGTACGTAACCGGTGTCCGGCACGAAATTACCAACGGTGCCTGGGAGACAGTGTTTCAGTTTGGTATCAACCCGGAGTGGTTCAGTGAAACATTCAACATACAGCAGCCTCTGGCCGGCGGACTGCTGCCCGGAATAGAAGGGCTCCGGACAGGTATTGTCATGCAGCTTCAGGACGATCCCGAGGGTGAAGACCGGATTCTTGTACATATTCCGGTCATGCATCAGGAAGGCGAAGGAATATGGTGCAGAATATGCACACTGGATGCCGGTGATAAAAGAGGCAGTTTTTTCCGTCCCGAAATTGAAGACGAAGTACTTGTCGGCTTTATCAACAATGATCCCCGCCACGGAATAGTAATGGGAATGCTTAACAGCAGCTCGAAACCTGCTCCGATAAGCGCTCAGGACGACAATCATGAGAAAGGCTTTATCAGCCGGTCTTCTATGAAGATCCTTTTTGATGATGATGCCAAAAGCATTTCGATTTCCACTCCCGAAGGCAATATCATACAGCTGTCGGAGCAGGAAAAACAGATTATGATCACCGACCAGCATGGCAATGAGCTCATTATGAACGAATCAGGAATAAAGCTGGAAAGCGTGGGAGATATTGTTCTGAATGCTAAAAAAGACATTCAGAGCAAAGGAGCCAATATAAAAATGAAAGGAAATACCGAAGTGCAGATAGAGGGAAGCAGCAAAGCCGAGCTGATTTCCTCCGGTACAACCAATGTAAAGGGCGGTATGGTCAATATAAACTAGACAGGACAATGGGAAACGCAGCACGAACAGGCGATATGCATACATGTCCGATGACAACAGGCACCGTACCACATGTCGGCGGACCGGTTTTACCTCCGGGTGAGGCCAGTGTGCTGATCGGAGGTATGCCGGCGGCCAGACTGGGAGACCAGTGTCTCTGCTCCGGGCCGCCGGACAGCATTATTACCGGTTCATCAACCGTAATGATTGGCGGAAAACCCGCTGCCCGACAGGGGGATTCTACCTCCCACGGCGGACAAATAACACTGGGATGCCCGACAGTAACTATCGGAGGATAAGATAATAATGACAGGATATAAACACGGCAATGATGCAGGAGACAGAAAATGATTTTATCGGAAGAGGCTGGAGCTTTCCTCCGGCCTTCAACAAAGCGATTCAAAGTGTTGAGCTTTCGGAAGGCAATGAAGATATACGTCAGAGTCTTCATATTCTGCTGACAACGACAACAGGTGAACGGGTCATGGAACCAAGGTACGGATGCAATGTCGACTATCTGCTGTTTGAATCTCCGGATACAACAACCAAGACATTTTTAAAAGACAAAATCAGAACCGCCATTTTGTACTTCGAACCCCGAATCGATGTAAGTTCCATAACGATCAATCATTCCGACGAAGTAAACGGGCAACTGGTCATCGAGATTGATTATACCATTCGGGGCACCAACTCACGGTTCAATTTTGTCTTCCCGTATTTCGAAAACGAAGGTACAGAAGTAGTGTACTGAATCCGGCTAATGAAGATATCTGAGAATGGCTAATTGTACGGAAAAAAAACACCCGCTGAAACGAAACGGAACCAGCCAGCCGGAACGACTGCTGCCCGGACTGAGCAAGGATTTTGTTCACATAGATGAGCGTAGCTACGCCGACTGGATCAACTATACGGCACAGTTGAGCAGGTATATCCATTATTATGACCGGAACAACCAGCCAGCCGGCAACTGGTCTTCTTTTATGAATTCTGATCCGGCAGCCGTGCTCGCCTCAATAGCTGTACAAAATATCGAAGTATATAAAAACCGGATCAAAAAACGGTTTGATTACCTGAAAGACAGGAGCGAAACTCCGGCCAAAATCACGTTGAAGAAGAATCTGTATGAATTGTTCTGCGCTCCCTTTACCATAGCTCAGGCCATTGACAATTATCTTCCCTTACTTAAGGAGGTTCCTGATTTCGAACATACCGTAAAACAACTCATTAAAACGAGATTAAGCCGGGCACTCAGACAGCTGATCGCCTATTTCAAGGGGGCCGGGCAGGAAAACCTGCTCCATTCCGCAAATACTGATCCGTGGGAAATACTTGGTCTGCCTCTTGCGGAGGCCGAACACTTTCTGCACAATGCCGGATTAAGCAGTGTATGGATGACCGAAACAGCAGACAGCTGGCTGCAATACACCCAGGCAATCCCGGGAGATTCAGGCATTTTTACCAATTCAGCGGCAACGGATGAATACGAGCAAATCGAATATGCAGCAAGACACAATCTTTTCAGCGGTATCTTCGATCAGTTTCTTTTTGCTTATACCCGGATTGTCAAAGAAGCATCAGCTCAGCTGGAACATATCCTGACAAGCTATGACCGGCATGCCCCGCATTATACATTGTTTCTTAGCTTCCTCCGGTTATACAATACAGCGGTTCAGGATCTGAATTCCATTACCCGAAGACATCTTGATTTTTATTACAAAGACGTACTCCGGTTAAAAACCAAAACCGCACAACCGGACTCAGTTCATATCTATCTGGAGCTGGCCAGACAATACAAACAACTTTCTCTGCCTGCCGGGACGCTGTTCAAGGCAGGTAAAAACCCGGACGGGACAGATTGCGATTTTGTGCTTCAGGAAGAAACTTCTTTCAACAAAGCTTCCGTTCATGCACTTCACAGCATTTATCTGGGCAGTGAAACGGACTCTATCCGAAATCCGCTCACCGGGGCAATTGTAGAAAATAATCACAAACGGCTATTCGCATCTCCCGTCTCCGACAGTGAAGACGGACTCGGAAGCAATCTGCAGAATCCTGAAAAGAGCTGGCATCCCTTCGTCAACCGAAAATACAGTAATACAGTTCTCAGTGAGATCGCAATGCCTAGGGCCTCTATCGGTTTTGCCATTGCCTCACACTATCTTTTTCTCCGGGAGGGAGATCGTAAAATTTGCCTGCGACTGAACACCTCGGATAATCAGTCGCTGGCAAATAAACATTTTGAATGCCGGATTACAACCGAAGAAGGCTGGCTGCAACTCGGGCAACCGGACATTGTACTGAATCAGAAATTTTCGGACCAACTCACTACATGTACCGAATTTATAGTTTCTATTCCTGCCAGTCTACCTGCTATTACAGGATATCAGGAAAAAATACACGGGGACAGATTTGAAACTCAGCACCCTGTTCTGAAGCTGGAGCTGGTCAATGCAAAGGAACATTCCTACGAATATGAACAGCTCAGGAACCTTCGGATAAACAGGCTTGAGCTAAAAACAGAAACAGGCTCTTTTGACAGTGACGACAAGTCTGGAGTAAAAAATCTTCAGCTGGCAGGAGATACCGGACAGCTGGACCCGTCCAAGCCTTTTCTTCCTTTTGGTACGCAGCCCGTAACCGGTAATCGTTTTATCATAGGAAACAAAGAGATTTTTTCAAAAAAGAATCTGCGCCTGCGCCTTCACATCGAGTGGAAAAACTATCCGCAGCAATCGCAGCATATGGCATACGGCGAGCTGCCGGACAAAGGACACTATCCCAACGCTGCTGTTAAATGCCTGTATGACGGACGCTGGACAACCATCAACTCTCAGGTAGAACCATTTAATTACCAGCACAATCATTTGCTGCTGGAAAGCACAGAGCTCAACAAAGCGACCGGACCCTATTCCGAAGAAGATGAAAGTTACCGGGCCGACAGTCGCCGGGGATTTATTTCCATAGAGCTTACACAGGGGTTTGGTCACAAAAAATACATGGAAGATCTGGCGGGGTACATGATTGACAAAGCCAATGATAAATTGCAGAACAATGCAAAACTACCGGTCGAACCGTATACCCCGGTAATCCAGTCTTTTGGTATAAGCTATTCCGCCTATACGGTCTCCGATCTGCATTCCGGCAATAACGATACGGCCCTGTACAGCCTGTATCCGTTCGGATATGAACAGCTGCAAAAAAAGGCAAATCATCCTGATCCTTTCCTTTTTCCTCAGTTCAGACATGATGAACCATCAGGCACCATATATCATCAGGGAGAATTCTATATCGGCATCAGCAATATGCAGCCTCAGCAGGCAGTCAATCTGCTCGTACAGATTCTGGAAGGAAGCTCTGATCCACTGACTGTAAAACCTGAAAAGCATTTGTACTGGAGCTACCTGAGCAATAATGAATGGAAAGCCTTTCCTGCCGGCGCCATACAAGATGCGACTATGCAGCTTACCCAGTCCGGAATTGTCTCTGTATATTTTCCGGCCGATGCGACCATGCATCATACCATCCTTCTCTCCGGATACCTGTGGATTAAAGCAGCGATACAAAAAGCTCCGGGGGCAGTATGCAGGATACAGGCCATCGCAACCCAGGCGGCAAGACTGACCCGGCTCACGACCGGATTATCCGGACCAGCAGCATTGCCTCTCCCTGCCGATAGTATCAGCAAACTACGAAAGCCGGTAACCGGCATAAGCAAGATCCAGCAGCCATTTCCATCCTTCGAAGGCCGAGCGACTGAAGATGATCAGTCATTTTATGTGCGGGTCAGCGAGCGGCTCCGGCACAAAAACCGGGCTGTCACCATATGGGATTATGAACGCCTGATACTGGAAGCATTTCCTGAAATATATAAAGTAAAATGCCTGAGTCATACTTCCGTTGAGGTTCAGAACAGTACCAGCGACCGGATCAATGAGGTAAAACCGGGGCATGTGCTGATCATTACTATTCCCAGGCTTCAGAAAGACAGCCTGCTCAATCCGTTAAAGCCATATACCCATCAGCGGACATTAACCCATATAGAGAGCTTTCTGCAAAAGCGGTGTTCAGGTTTTGTAACCGTCAAAGCCGTACAGCCTCAGTTTGAAGAAATGCGTCTTCGGTTCAGAGTACGATTTCGTCCGGAATACCGCGATTTTGCTTTTTATCGCGAAAAACTTCGTAAAGAAATTACCGGCTTTCTTACCCCCTGGCTCAATACGCAAAACACTGATGTGCGCTTTGGCGGGATTATGCATAAATCCACCATTATCGATTTCATCGAAGAAAGAGAGTATGTGGATTACCTGAGCCATGTAGAGCTTTTTGTAAAAATCAATGATCATACCGCCGAGAGCGATGATATGGATACCATAACCGCTTCGAGCGCCCGGAGCATTCTGGTTTCCGCTCCTGAGCACAGACATGAAATCACAGAAGCATGACCATACAGTATAACCCAACAGCAATCTGTCAGTAACTATGCGGGAAAGCATTATCATCGATAAGAATCCGGAACTGACTCAAAGCATGGATTACCACTTTCTGAAAAAGAAAGGACTGGAATACATCCGGCAGCTTGGCAGCAGTCTCTGGACAGATTACAACAAGCATGATCCGGGCATTACCCAGCTGGAAGCGCTGTGCTATGCCATAACAGATCTTGGCTACCGCAGCTCACTCGATATCCGGGATCTTTTGCAGGAACCGGGACCTGATAATTATAATCCCCGTCAGCAGGCATTTTTTACCGCAAGGGAAATCCTGACAACCAATCCATATACGCCGGATGATTTCCGAAAACTTCTTATTGATGTAAACGGAGTAAAAAACGCCTGGCTCCGCTGCCGGACTCAGCCTGATGCACTTACCAGACTATATGCAGACTGCAAGGAAAGCATTCTGAAATATACATCAGAAGAGCATGAGATTCTGATCAAAGGGCTGTATGACATACGTATTGAGTTTGATGATGAAGAGCGAAGCGGCAATCTCAATAGCGGTAAAATAAAGCACAATTTTTCCTTTTCCACGGGAGACCAGTTCACCCAGGCTGAAACAGAGCTGCGTCTTCCCTCCTGGTATACCATCGAAAACAATCGCTCCGTCTATCAGGAGATCCGGCAGCCTCAGAGCATACTTGTCGAAACACAAGTACTATTTATTTCCGGAAATAAGGGAGATAATACCGATATTCCTCAGTCAGAACTGGGACGCGCGCTGCGAAGGCCCTTGTATGTAACATTACAGATTAAATTCAGACCTGATTCCGCCCAGAACAATGTTTCCACGCTTTTGCTGGAGGATATTCCCATGACGATCTGGTTTGAAAGCAGCGAAGACCGCAAAAATATTGCACTTGAAGATATCAAAGCAGCGCTGGCTGATCACTCCCCTTCCGGCATACTTGGGAGATATCTGACAAAAATCAAACGTGCCGATGAGATCATGGCAGAGATACGAGCTGTGCTTCACCGGCACCGCAATCTGTGTGAGGATTTCCACAGCATCAGCTCCGTACAGGTCCAGGATATCGCAATATGCGCGGATATAGAGGTCGAACCAGCCGCGGATATAGAAAAAATCGTCGCGACCATCTATTTCAGAGCTGATCAGCACTTTAGTCCGGAACCGGAGTTTTATTCGCTCCGGCAGCTGCTGGATCAGGGCAAAACCACAGAGGAAATATTTGATGGCCCCGCACTGAACAACGGTTTTCTGCTGGATGAGCAGCTGGAAAAAACTTCGCTGAAAACAGCTATATACACTTCAGATATCATAAACCTGATTATGGATATTCCCGGAGTAGTATCCGTCAAAAACTTTGTTTTCAAGCAATACAATGAAGAGGGTATCCATGTGGCAAGTCATTCGTGGCAAATGCCGGTTCCCGAAAATTTCCAGCCGAGACTCTATATGGAAGGAAGCAAGCTGCTGATCTTCAAAAACGGCCTTACCTTTCTTCCGGATACATCCGAGCTGCTTGATACGCTCCAGGTATTGAAAGGAAGGTATTCCAGACCCCAGTTTTCGGAAACACTCAGCGATCTGCCGGTACCGCAGGGAACAGCCTTTGACCTGCTGGATTACCAGCCGGTGCAATACACGCTTCCGCAAACCTACGGTATCGGCCGCCAGGGACTGCCCGCCAATGCTTCGGAGCAGCGGAAAGCTCAGGCAAAGCAGCTAAAGGCCTATCTGTATTTCTTCGAGCAGCTGCTGGTAAACTACCTTTCACAGCTGTCTCATATCAAGGATCTGTTCGCGCTTGATCCCGATATCAGGCAAACCTATTTTAGTCATTTCCTGTCTGATCAGACGATCCGGGGACTGGAATCGGACGCTGACAGCGGCGGTCCGGGTCTCTATGACGGGCTGGATGAAGCGGTTCTGCAGTCGCTTTCCGAAGACCAGCATCAGTTTTTTGATCGCAGAAACCGTTTTCTGGACCATATAATGGCGCGCTTTGGTGAAAGCTTCAGCGAATATGCTCTCATGATGTATTCTTACCGGAATCACCAGGCTATTGCCTCCGAAAAGCTTATACATAACAAAATAAGCTTTCTGCAGGATCTGCCTTTTATGAGCGCCGCCCGCGGGAGGGCTTTTAACTATAAGCAGCCATTTGATACGATCAATAACCAGCATGTTTCTGGTCTGACAATTCGTATACAGCGGCTTCTTGGCTTTAATAATCTGGCTGAACATTTTGAACTTTTTGAAGAGAATGACACAGATGGCGTATACCATGAATTGCGCTGGAGACTGAAAGACAATAAAGGAAAGATATACCTGAGCAGCAGCACACGATACAATAATCATGTCTATCAGGAGGCTGTCAAGCTGGCTCAGCTGGAAATCGACCAGGTAAAAAAGTATTTTGTGTATCCGGAGCGATACGATATCAGGAAACACAAAAAATGGGTACTGAATCTTACAGATGAAACAGGGGAAATCATTGCCACCCGGAAGCAGCACTTTGATAAAGAGGAGGATGCAGCTGCAGCAAGAGATGAACTTATCGCATTTGCTCAGGAAATCAGCCTGTCCGAGAAAATCCATATTGTCGAGCACCTGCTTCTGCGCCCGAGAAATACTCCGGATGCCGAACTTCCGGATGGCGATACGCTGCTGTCTGTTTGTCTGCCTGCCAATTGCGGTCTGTGCGGAGAAGAAGATCCGTATTCGTTCCGTATGACCATAGTGCTCAATGGCGAAGATGGTTTTTCCAATCAACGGCTGGAATACCGTGAATTTGCAGAAAAAACGATTCGTTCCGAAGTACCCGCTCACCTGGGTCTGAAGATCTGCTGGGTCAGCAAGACACAGCTACTGGAATTTGAAACTGCCTATTACGAATGGCTGCATGAGCTAAGCAGCGACATACCTGATAAAATACGATTAAGCGAACGACTTCACAATCTGGTTCAGATACTGAATCACTTAAAGAATGTCTATCCTCCGGCAAGTCTCCACGATTGCAGAGATGGCAATGACGAAAACAGAGTATATCTCAACCGAACGATTATTTAATTTTTTAGCAATGATAGCGTCCAATACGACTTTTCCACAATTTGTTCCTGATCAGCTTCTGACTTCCGGCAATCTGAACAGCCTTTTCAATTACCTGGATGAACAGGGACGAATCAGCAATGTCAACCTTACCGGCATAGGAATAATCTGTGGCCTCGATATAATTCTCAGCAGTGACCGGACGCAGCTCACCATCACCGGTGGCTGCGGTATTACCTCCGAAGGGTATCTGATCAATATTGCGGAAACGGTCTATACCGATATCAGGGAATATGATGCTGTAAAACCAGTCTATTATGACCGGTTTATCAATCCGGATGACAAAACCCCCAGACTAACCGTATGGGAGCTTCTGCAGGAAGCCGTAGAAGGCGGAACGACCAAGCTTCACAGCTTCGATCTGGATGACAAAGTAGTGCTTATTTTCGCAGAACTCATACAGGAACAGAATAAAAACTGTGATCCGGACTCCTGTGACGACAAAGGCATAACCGTCACCGTAAGACCTGTTCCCCTTCTGGTATCACGCTTCGCAACGAATTATGATAGTCTGAAGGGTATCAGCCCCCTCCCCTCTTCCAATCCATATAGCCAGTTCAGGAAAATAAAGCTGCCCAGATTCAATGTATCAAATACCTATCCGGTAAGTTCAACCGATTTGTTCCGGGCCTATATAAATGTATTCAAAACAGGTATTCTTTCCGATATCAACACCGCGTTGACACAATTGTATACTACACTGCGCCCCCGGCTGCGATCAGAGTTCCCGGCTAATCCGTTCACAGGCTTTCCTTCACGGTTCAGTTTTCTGACCAGCGAAAGCATGACACAGACAGTCCTGATCCATTGTCAGCATTTTTACTCCATATTATCGGATATTACCGATGCCTATACAGAGCTTACCGAAGTCGCAGATGAAATACAGAGTCTCTGCAATCCGGACAGCAGTTATTTTCCCCGGCATGTGCTCCTTGGCGAAGCAGTGCCCCAACACGATCCGGTCAGTCAGAACAGACATTATTTTATAAGTTCTCCGGCTCTGGAAGAAAACTTTCAGGTCAACCGGCTTCGCTGCCTGTTCAGGCGCATTGTACACATGATTGATCAGATTAATCTGCCGCCTTTTGTTTCCTCCGTCAGTGGTATCAGCAGTATACGGGTTACTCCCGACCATTATGGCAATTATTCACTTTCATCCAGATCCATACCATTCTACTACCGTCCGGACCCGCTATATAAAATATGGTCGTTTGAAAAATCAATTCGCGGAAGAGAAAAAGAAAACCTTTCTTATCATGCAACTTCATACAATGTTCCGGTCTCCAACCAGAACGATGTATTCCGGGATCCGCTCAAATACAATCTGGAATCCCATAATTTTCTCCGCATCGAAGGCCATATCGGGAAAACAATTTCCACAGTACTCAATGAGGTCAATCATTATATCAACCGATATCGTCTGCCGGTTAAGATCGTCGCACTAAAGACGGGAAATCCACATATCAGCAGCATAAATGATTATATCGCCGGGCTCAACATCGGCAACCTGGAAATCAGTTATGATATTGCCCGCAGAGAATGGGAAGGCGTGATAGGAAAAACCATACAATATCTCAATGCCATCAAGAAACAAGCGATTCCGTACACCGATATAAATGAAGCCGGAAGACTCGTAAAATTCATTAAAGTTCTACAGGCTTCCAAGCAGTTTATGACAGAGGACCTTACCAATTTTGTCAGAAAATACGATGACTTTATTCCGATTTATGAAAAGATTGAAGAAGAAGCAAAATCCCTCTCCGCCAAGCTTGAATCACAGATAAAAACACTTGATCCTGTCAAAAACAAAAGCCGCTATAATCTGTCTGAGGATCTGATCGACCACCTGGATGCTGTTATCTTCAGTTGTCTAAAGGGACCATTCAGAGCACTCTATCAGGAATTTACCGGTCGTCTGGACGATATCTATTCCAGCATCTATTTCAAAAGCTTCGCCGAAAAACACCCCGGTATACAACATCGCTCTGGTGTTCCCTTAGGAGGCACCTTCATTCTGGTATACCATGAAAGTGAAATTCCGGCAAACAATTCAACACTTGGCCAAACCGTCTCAGGCATTGCCCAGCGAACAGTAATCGCCGATTTCTTTCTTCCATACACCAGCTCAGTCGGGGGCTTCCCTGTACATATTACGATCAACGATATTCCGCCACCACCCAATCAGGGACCGGTTGCCAATGCCGGACCTGATCAGCAGCTCACCTATAGCCAGAATAACTGTATACTTGACGGAAGCGCTTCATCCGATCCGGACGGAGCCATCGCGGAGTATCGCTGGGAGCAAGTCAGCGGACCAGACAAAGCATCTGTTAATAACCCGGCAAGCGCGGCTACTCTGATTGAAGATCTTGTACCGGGCAGCTATGTTTTTCAGCTCACAGTTACCGACAACAAAGGAGATTCTAATGTGGATACGGTCACCATTACAGTAGCATTTCCGACACCGGCTGACAAGAACTGTAAAAACCTGAACAATACGGTCATAGTACCATACTGGGAATTTACGGATCAGGATAGCCGTGAATTCCATGACTTCATGGAGACCTATGTACACTATGACGATATTCACAGCTTTTTCAGTGAATTGCAGTATGTGGATAACACGATTGATGAGCAGCTGAAATTCTTCACTGCGCAAAAGGTGTTTGACAAGCTAATGATTTGGATCAGCATTCTGCCTGAATACTTCTATGATAGTCACGCGGACATAAGCCTGCGCCTGCTCAGAATTCTGACCGGACTGGCTGTGTATGTAGTTTGTATACAGGACCACGATATCACCCGGGATGAAAGTGATCTGCCCGCGATCGACTTCTTTGACAGGCTGCTTCAATTATTCTATGATTTTCAACCGGACGAAAAAACTGAAGCACATCAGCACTATCTGAGACAGATCAGGCAGGAACTGATTGATGCAGAAAACAGTATATCATCCTCTGCAAAACCTGAATATAAAAACCTGCTGGACAAGATCATTAACCAGTTAAACACTCTGATTGGCTAAGCATGCAGCATTATGTAAACAGCATATACCGGAATGTAGTTGACCTGCATATACAGACCAATGAGGATGGACTACACTTGCAGTCACGTATCGGAGACTGGTACAGGGACACATTTATACCTGCCCTGGAAAAAGCGTTGCTTCCTTACGAAGATATCCCGGTAGTAATAGAAATCCCCAGGCTTTCTATCGAACTGAATATCAGCTACCGGCATGATTTCCTGGAACAGATGCTTCGGGAGATCATTGCCGGCATTACCAGCCAGATTGAGCCGGTTGTGAAGGAACAGGCAGCAAAAGCACGGAAGGAAGACACTGGCTATTCACGGCTGACCAGACTGGCATTTTATTATTTCAGACATGGATTTATGCCTTGGAACAGTCCCTGGAAATCAGCTGAAGAGTTAAAACAATCGCTGGGTAATCTTATAGACGGTTGGAACACCGAACAAACCAGCAAGCTCAGGGAGATAACGGCAAACCGTCATGCTGCCAGCCGTCTCATCAGAAGCATGCCGGAAGAAAAAATACCGGTACTGCTCTCCATACTTCTGTCTGTCCCGAGGGTCAACGCAGAAAAGATATGGAAGGATATTCAGGGCTTCATCTTTCTTGTTTTATCCTACTCAGATGAGGAACTGCTCTCAACAGATGTCAGACGCAAGCGGCAAGACTTTCTGATTCTCCTGCTTACTCAGGTTTACGGCAGTATCATAAGCAGTGCCTTACTCAGCAGTATCCGGCAAACAGTTGAATCATCCCATAAGCATAGAAAAAACCGATCTGTCAACAGACCCGATTCTTTTTCTTTATTTGTATCAGACGAATTCAGAAAAATTCAGCCAGAGCTTACTGAGCTATTAATACAAACAGGCTATCTCACAGTACGAAATAGTGCAAAAGAAAGCTTCAACAGTAATCATATCGATCGTATCATCCGGAGCAAACAGCAAGATAAGCCTTCGGTCAGTGACGTATCAGAACCCATGGCGAAGCAGTCTGCGGAGAAAGAGCTTGATCAGGGTATTTTCACAGACCATGCCGGCCTCATTCTGATTGCTCCTTTTCTGCCAAGGCTTTTTGACAGAGCGGGGATAGTAAAAGGAAACAGCATTACAAATCCTGATATGGCTGTTTGCCTTCTTCACTACCTGGCTAACGGCAGCAACGGGCAGGCCGGAGGCATTGAACTTCTTTTTTCCAAGATTCTTTGTGGCATCCCGGTCGATTTTTCATACGATACCTCCCGGATCAGGCTGACTCCGGAAATAAAGTCAGAAGCAGACAGTCTGCTGGAAGCAGTTATCAGTCACTGGGCTGTATTGAAAAGAACTTCAGCCGAAGGACTGAGAGAAGCTTTTCTTACCCGTTCCGGAAAAATCAGTCGGAAGCAGAAGCACTGGTTGCTGCAGGTCGAACAAAGACCTTATGACATTCTTTTACAACAGCTTCCATGGAACATCCGTATGATTCAGCTACCATGGATGCCACAGATGCTCATCACCGAATGGGCACATTAATATAACGTAAACACATGTTTACTAAAGCCGAAAAAGTAACTTCCACCACCCAGACCGTTCATAAAAAAGAGAACGGAACTTCCTTTTTCAGGAAGGCCGGGGAAGATATGTTTTTCGGACAGCAGGAAACCCCTTCTTTTTTTACTCCTCCGGTACAGGCAAAATTAACTGTCAGCAGTCCGGACGATCCTCAGGAAAAAGAAGCAGATACTGTAGCTGAACAGGTAATGCGTATGCAGGATCCGGTCAGTATGCCAACCTCCACGCAAGAACAGCTCGACAAAGCAGCAGATAAAGAAGAGGTCCGGGATGAAGCCGGTGAGCAGGCCCCGCTTATACAGCGTTTGGTAGCTGAACAGGAAAAGCTTTCTCCCAAGTCAGCCTTTCCGGATATTCATCGGTTTTTCTCCGAACCCTCATCTCATTCCGAATATGAAAACGAATGTACCGGCTCCGCTTCATGCACGGATTGCGGGACCATAAACCGCAAAAGCGGTTTTCTGATACACCGGGAAAGCCGCGGTCCTCCGGCTACTACAGACATATCGTTTGAACAGACACTATCCTCCACCAAGGGGACTGGCAGTGCTTTGCCCGAACCGACCAGAAATTTCATGGAAAGCCGCTTCAATGCGGACTTCAGCAATGTCCGCATTCATACCGGGCATACAGCAGAAACAATGAGCCGATCGATCAATGCGCAAGCCTTTACTCATGGAAGTGATATCTATTTTAACAGTGGAAAATTTTCGCCCGGATCGGGCGCCGGGCAGTTATTGCTTGCACATGAACTTACCCATACCATCCAGCAGGGAGCCGTAACAAGCGGGCCGGCAGTCAATCGTTTGCCAATATCCCGACAGACAGCACAACGAAAAATACAGCGCAGCACAGGCTCCGTTCCCTCTCAGCTCAGCAATGCCGCAGAACATGCCAAAAGTCTCGAAGGTAAAATCAATGCCAATAAAGAAGGCCCCGATGGTTATCGGGAGGGTTGGGAGCATCTGGTTGAGATTTTCAAATCCGCCTTTGGAGAAGATAAGCTGATCGGTCCCGGTGGCCCTTATGTGCCAGGCGGCATAGGAATCCAGGATATTAAGAAAAAACGGATCGTTCATAATCAGATGGTCGCTGTCAAAGACCGTCCGGGAATGACACAGCTGGGCAGTCGTGATGCTATGCCCAGCTGGTGCGGACTCTTTGTATTCTGGGCACTCAACAAAGGTGGGGCCCCTATGAAGAAATGGGAGCTTGGCGGCAGAACCATTGATCCGAAAGCAGCTTATCCTCCCGGTCATCAGCCCCGCGCGGGAGATATCGCCTACAGAGGCTCCTTCTCCCATTATGCCATCGTGGAAAGCAGTACCGGAAATACAGTGCGTACTGTCAACGGCAATACTTCCGGTAATGACAATCTTGGCGCTCAGGTACAAACCCAGGATCATCCGGTCAGCGACTGGACAGGTTTCTTTAATCCCCTGCTGATGCTCGACGGAGCATTGGGAAGCGGAGAAGGTGTTGACGGAAAATATGAAGAGGCAAAATCGCTGACTGAACTTCAGCAGGAGCTGTTTAATGTACAAAGAAAACACTCGGAGGAAACCGAAGAGAAAGTTATAGAAGCTGACAGTTCTATAGCATCAGAAGTAACTCCGGCAATTCAGACAGCCAATGATCAGCCAGAGCTACAGAAGCAGGAGGAAGAAAATCTGTCAGAGGAAAAAGAAGAAGCCACCAGCACTCTGCTTCAGCGAAAAAGCGGAGAGTTACGCCACCATGCGGCAGACAGCGAAAACGATACTTCAAAAGAAGAAGAGCCATCAACCCAGCTTTGGCTCAAAACAACCGAAAACAACGACAGAGAAGAGCAGGAAAATCATACTACGCATATAAACCGGCAGATCAGTCATGGGAGTCGCGGCCCCCCGGGAATGAGTCAGGCGCAGCATGGCATTATCCAGCGATCCATCCTGGATGATGCGCTGAGTTTCGCGGGTTCACTGACCGATTGTATTACACTGGATCTCAATGAGGCCAAAGCTTGCGCGTTGAGAAAAGCACAGCAGGTAGCCCTTCGTATTCCCGGATACAAAGCCCTGAGAGTAGTGCTTGGCTCCGATCCGATTACCGGTGAACGGATTGATCGAAACGGTCACAATTTTATCGAAGCTGCTTTTGATATCATGCCGGGCGGTAGCCAGCTGCACCGAAAGCTCAATGAAATACACAAACTGGATGCCGCAGCTGCCTGGATCGATTTACAAATAAGCAGAGTTACCCTGCTTATATCCGGTCTCACCAGCGAATTTACCCGGTTCTGGAACAACCTCGGCCTTACCGATCTTGGTTCCCCGCGCGCGGTTATCCGGGAAGGAGCAGGTATCGTGCTCCGGTTTATCGACAATGTCATTGACTTTGCTCTGGATGTAGCCAGCGAGCTCCTGACTATGGTCAAGGACTTTCTGCTCTCCAAAATTACCGAATTTATCAAAGAGCGTACCCCTGCGTATCCGCTGCTTACCGTGATTCTCGGAGAGGATCCGGTCACCGGCGAGCAGGTAAGCCGTAATGGTACCAATATTCTCAACGCATTGCTCGAACTGGGCGGAGATGCAGGCCGGGAACAGAGACGCCAGATGCAGGAGACCGGTACCTTCCAGCGGGTAGCCGGATATATTGACGAAGGCATCAGCATTTTTTCCGATACCTATCCCCAGCTCGTACAGGCCTTCCGTTCCATTTGGGATCATGTTGGCATATCCAGCCTGATGGACCCGAGAGGTACGTTCCTCGAAATTTACAACCAGTTTGCTCCTCCTATCCGCAAGGTATGGAACTTTGTCTCGGAAGTCGGCATAGTCATACTCCGGTTTATCAAAGAAGTGCTGCTGCGTCGGCTTTCAGCATATGCAAGGACCGTCAGGGGCTATCCGCTGCTCACCGTATTACTGGGCAAAGATCCGTTTACCGATGAAGTTGTCCCCCGTTCCATGCGCAATATTATCCGGGGCTTCATGAGCCTCATGGAAGGCGGAGAAGAGCAGTTTAACCAGATGGAAGAAACCGGAGCCATCGGCCGGGCTACCGCACAGATCGACGCAGCTGTCGAGCGCCTCAATATGACTCCGCAATATATTGTGGGACTGTTTACCGGCCTGTGGCAATCCTTTACCATAAGCGATCTGGCCAGACCTGTGGAAGTATTCCGCAGGGTAATCAATACCATTAGTGAACCACTGGGCAGACTGATCGCCTTTGTGGCAACTATTATACGCATTGTTATCCGGGTCATTCTGGAAATTATGAATTTCCCGTTTGATCTGGTCAATAACATTATTGCCCGTTCACTGGCTGCCTTCGACCGCATTAAGGAAGACCCGATCGGCTTCCTGAAAAATCTTCTGCGGGCTATCAAACAGGGTTTTATACAGTTTTTCAACAATATCGGCACCCATCTGCTCAACGGTGTCGTGGGCTGGCTGATGACAGAGCTGCAGGATGCCAATGTTCCCAGGCCTCAGGATTTTACCCTGCGAAGCATCATCGGATGGACACTGGAAGTGCTTGGAATCAGCATGGAAGCTATATGGCAGAAACTGGCAGCGCATCCACGGATCGGACCGGAAAAAGTGGCCCGTATCCGCAGTGTCATTGATACGCTTGACGGCATCTGGACCTTCATTAAAGATGTACAGGAACGGGGAATCGAAGCAATCTGGGAGCGGATACAGGAACAGCTGAACAGCCTGTGGGAAACGGTGCTGAGCGCAGTGAAAAACTGGGTTATGGAACGCATCATCACCCAGATTACCGCCCGCCTGCTCAGCATGCTCGACCCAACCGGAATCATGCTGGTCATCAACAGTGTCATTGCTCTGTACAGGGCAGTACAGAGCTTTATACGCTACCTGAGACAGATTCTTGAGGTGATCAATTCCTTTGTCAACGGAATCGCTGATATCGCAGAGGGCAATGTCACTACTGCTGCCAATTATCTGGAAAGCACCATGGCCAGAGCCATGCCGGTGGTAATCGGCTTCCTTGCCAATCAGGTGGGTCTGTCCGGTATAGGGCGCCGTATCGCTGAAATGATCGGTTCCGTCCGGGCTATGGTAGACCGGGCTCTGACCTGGCTGGTCAACAGAGCTGTCAATACAGCATTGAATTTGCTGGACCGTGCGCTTGCTTTCGGAAGAAGAGTCGGGGAGCAGATTTTGTCACTGCTTGGCTTGTCGAAGCGGTTCCGCAATCCTCAGGGAGAAACACATACACTCAAGTTCTCCGGCGACGGACCCAATGCACAACTGATGATTGAGTCTACTCCGGTACCGCTCCAGCATTATATTTCTACGCTGAAGACAACTTACACCAGTCCTGAGGCAGTTGCACAGTTCGTAATTATTGACGGTCATATCGCAACCATTGCTACTCTGAAAGCAGACCGGACCATGTCACAGACAACAGGTCAGGCCATTCAGACGGAACTTGAAGGAATAGCACGGGCACTGCAACACCCTGCTTTCGGTGGCAACGAAAATGTCCCCCCTTCCCATATCGAATGGACTCCTGAAACCAAAGTGGGAGGATCCGTAGGCTGTATCATGACAGCCAGTCCCCTGAGTATCAACCCAGGCGGACACTCGGGCAGCGATCCGGCTACCGCCGGCGAGACGGAGCTATGGAAAAAAGTACGGGTAAGAACCAATACCTATATTCAGGGTCACCTGCTCAACCACCATGTACACGGATCCGGAGCAAGAAAAGAGAACCTGGTCCCTATTACCGGCCCATTCAATACCCGTATGGAGACCTCTGTGGAAACCTTTGTCAAAAACCGGGTACTGGGCAACAAAGAAGTACTGCATTACAGAGTCGAAGCGGAATTCCCGTCGACACCTGCTGCGAGAAACCATATTCCGGAAGAAGGACTTTTACCGACAGCCCTGAAGTTCAAACTAAGGCCTATGAAGAAGAAAGACGGAACAAGCGGCCTCAGCAAAGATGACTGGGAGATAGACAATCCTGGAGGACCAAATCTTGACAATGCTCCGGCGAGTATGACACATACGTTGCCTCCGGACACCGCTCCGACTGTGTTGGCCGTACTGGCCTATACCGATTTGCTGACAGAGGTAAATACTATTACAGCTGGCAAAGAATCAGTCACCTTCAATCAGTTCAGAACGAAAGACGCGATCCACGAGCGAAGTGTAAAAAAACCTGAACTTACTGATGCAGAATATAATAATCTGCAAAAACTGCTGGATGACCATAACAGAAAGCTTACGAGAGAACAGGAATATAACCGGGAGCTAACATCCATCAGTGCCATGACAAGCATTACTACCTGGAATGCTTTCAAAGGCGGCAGAAGTTTCTTTGATATTACCAATGATCAGAAATACAGAGATGTACTGAATGCCTTCAACTTAAAACAAACCAGCCTCATAAATAAGGCGCTGGACGCGGCTGATGTGGCTATACCGGGTATAGCCGTACCGATGCTATGGATCGATTTCAAAGTCGCACAAAATATTAATTTCCGTCTGGAAGACGGGCCCGAAAAAACAAAGCTGACGGCTATCCAGAACCGCTTTGAAGCTCGTATACGTTCGCTTGCATTGGCTCCCGTACCATAAGAAATTTATAACGAACAGATTTCCTAACAGCTAAACTATAAACAACTATGTCTGTCAATTCCTTTTCTTTCCGACGCATTCGCCGACGCGCGATATCCAGAGACGCCAGCAATCCGGCCAAAAAAGAAGCGCCGCAGGAGCAGTTCTTTTTTGGTAGCGCGGGTACTCAGCCTGCTTTTTTCCAGCCGGCTATAGTTCACCGTAAATGCGAAGCCTGCACTGAGGAAGAAAACAAGGTTCAAAAGCAGGAGGAATCCGGAGCAACTACCTTAGCATCCGGAATCAATGCGGGTATCCGCTCATCAGTCACAGATGAAAACACGGAAGAAAAAACAGTAGCAGAGCTATACACGGAAGGTAAGGGAACAGGCACTGAAAATAAAATAAGCTATGGCTGCGAAGGGGTACATGTAGAGGGAAAAACAGTGGCCAATTATGATCAGGGTAGCTATCAGACCAAAGGTAAAACAAAAAAGGGAGAGGCATGTGAAGAATGCCGGGGAAATGACTGTATCACCTTTACCGGAAATCTGATTTCTGTTTTCAGGGCCAATCCGGTCATTACACTGCCCAGCGTGCCGGAAGGTCTGTCTCTCTGTGAAAAAAAAGCGGTACGAACATTTATTCAGACCACCCTGAAAAATCACGAACTTGATCATGTCACTGCTTTCAAAACATATAACGGACAGGTAAAAACCCCTATAGTTTATACCGGCTGCCGGGAAGGTTTTCGCAATTATGTGCAGGATATGCACGATCAGATCAATCTGCAGCGAATAGAAACAGCCAATCAGCTGAGTGACCAGCTGGATCCTTTTCACAAAGAGATCCCGTGCGATTGTCCGGAAACAAGCGATGATGCTGTCAAACCGGATGATAAAGAGACTGTACAGGAAAAAAAATAAAAAAAGCGAGGGGAAGCCGGTACTAGACGCGACCCCCTCACTTATTAATTCTCATTTCACTAGTTCACCGTATTCCTTTAGCCAGCCGACCTGGTTCCTGCCGTATAATCGAAACGGCCATATCGTCCAACGTTGATCTCGTAATATGAATCACAAATATAACAAACAACAGAAAGTATATCAATACACTACAAACTATTTAAATAATTAATTTTACCACGTATCACTATTTTTTAGTATATTTATTCATATTTTTTTGTACATAACCCGCATTTCTTACAGTGCAGTATTTTATTTCTCTCAATGAAGAACAGCCGGCCGGCCTTGACACGGCGTTCGCAAAACTGCGACAGATCACAGGAGACAGGATTGAGGCTCACATCAGTCCGGGTGAACCGGCCAAAACTTCCGTCATTTACAATATCAGCAGGCTTCTTCCGGAGTCTGTACAAAACCATATTCCGGCTTTACAATCCTTTGATGAAGCTGTCATATTGCTGCTGGCACTGGTTCCTCACCTGATTCCCGGATTTTTTGAGAGCATTGTAGCGGAAAAAATTCCTTCCGGGGGCGATTTCCCGGAATTTGGCGGCATCAAGGCGACCAACCATCGTGGTATTCTGCCTACCGGTGAAACCGCCCAGTTTATTCTGGCAGGTAATGACATCAGTGGCAGGCTGACAATTGCCGGATATTTTGAAGAGGAGCATTTTTTTTACCGAAACAGGATTCTCTGGCTGGAGCCGGTACGGGAAGGCGAGCCCAAAATGAGCGGGCGGATTGTTCTTGCCGATGAATGGGTAGACCGCCTGGTCCGGAATAAGGAATCAGCGCCTCGCTTCGGCATTGATTTTCCTGCCCGAAAAGTGCACACCGATATGACCTGGGAGGATATTGTTCTTCATCCCCAGACCAATGATCAGATCCGGGATATCAGCAACTGGCTGCAGTTTGGCTTCCGTCTTTTTCAGGACGCAAACCTGAAACGCAAGATCAAGCCCGGATACCGGGTGCTGTTCTACGGTCCCTCCGGAACCGGTAAAACGCTCACGGCCGCCCTGCTCGGTAAGCAGTACAACAAGGACGTATACCGGGTCGATCTGTCCCAGATCGTATCCAAATTTATAGGCGAAACAGAAAAAAATCTGGAATCCGTATTCCGCCGGGCAGAGTCCAAAGACTGGATTCTGTTTTTTGATGAAGCCGACGCGCTTTTCGGAAAGCGCACCAATGTGCAGAATGCCCATGACAAATATGCCAACCAGGAAGTCAGCTATCTTCTGCAACGGGTAGAAGATTATCCCGGTCTAATGATACTGGCCACCAATTTCAAAAATAACCTGGACGACGCCTTTATCAGACGCTTCCATGCGCTGGTACATTTTCCGGTTCCGGGGGCCAATGACCGCTTTGTGCTGTGGAAAAAATCACTACCGGCCGGGCTGCCGCTGGACCACTCGGTTGATCTGCTGGAAATCGCCGGCAAGTATGAGCTAAGCGGAGCTTCCATTCTAAATGCCGTCCAGTTTGCCGTAATGCAATGCTTCTCCTGCAACGACGAGCTGCTCAATAAGCAGCATATTCACGAAGGCATACGAAGAGAGCTGCAAAAAGAGGAACGAACTATGTACTGACCTAACTATTTGGGAATATACACTTAGCGGTATTTTCCATTGAGTCAGGAGACAAATCAGCCCGCAGAAAGATTAACAAAATCAAGACAGGCCGGTTCTTTTACATGAAAGCGGCCGGTTACTCCTTTGCCCGACCTGTATAACCAAAATCATCATACGATCTGATAATGCGTTTTTTTAATTCAGGCAAAACACGATTCATTGATATTCTCTTTACTGGTTTCTTTCTGTTTTATATTTTTTCAATTCTTTCCCTGTATATCTCCCCCGCCACCCTCTGGATTGCCGGGTTGCTCAGCTTTATGCTTCCGGTCACCTGCCTGGCAATGCTTCTGGCTGTTCCGTTCTGTTTTATCCTGCGCCTCAGACTGAGGTGGCTTGCCCTTATCGGACTCCTGCCGGCCTTCTGGATGCTATCGCTGCTCTATAAGCCTTTTACCAGGTCAGGCGCTGAAAATGAAACCGGCAGCTTCAAGGTACTCAGCTTCAATACAGGAGGTTACCTGGTTGAAGGTAAGGGGCAGGAAACCGTTGAAGCAGAATCCTGGATCGCCGGCCAGCATTTTGATGTGGTATGTCTGCAGGAATATTTTCCGGAGTTTCAGACCGTATATGCAGTCAACAAGCGGGGCGAAAGGCAGAAAAGGCATATCAATGTTTCTGCCATGAGCAAGCTCTTTCCATACCACTATTTCCACAAGCAGGGCAATCTGATCGGAGTAGCTACCTTCAGCAAATACCCTATTACGGATCAGGGACTGATATTTACCGGCGGCAAAGAGCACAACAAAGCGATCTATACCGATATTATGATTCATGAACAGCCTGTCCGGTTCATCAATCTGCATCTTGAATCAAACCTTCTCGGCTGGAATCAGATTCTGAGCAAAGATATTATTATAGCGCTCAAGGTATTTATCCGTAATCAGCAGACCCGAAGCCGGCAAATCGATTTTCTGACAGAATTTATCAGACATACGGGCAAGCCGGTCATTCTGACCGGTGACTTTAATGAAACCCAGTTCAGCTATGCCTATTTCAGGCTGCGAAAGCATCTAAAAAACACCTTTGAGGACAAAGGAAAGGGCCTGGGCGCTACATTCCGTCCGGGGCAAAGTCCCCTGCGTATTGATCATCAGTTTTACTCCGGCAATCTGCAGCTCGAATCTTTCCGGACACTAAGTCCTCTTTATTTTTCGGAACATACCCCGCTGGTGAGCACCTATAGTCTTCGATAAGAAGTGCCGGCATCATGCACCGGCAGCTTATAAAATATCGGCATTTTAGATAACGGACAAAAAAATAAATGCCGTCCGGACAATCATATTGCCTCTTTTCCGGTTTTTATTCCAACCGTAATACAAGAATTTAATATATATTTGATTCTAGTCGAAACGCTGTATAATCACTAACAAGATACCTGATTAAAATGGAAAACGAACTCTTTGCCTATATAAGCCGCTACATGATCCTCACGGAAGAGGAAAAAGAGACTATTACCGAACTAAGTATTTTCCGTAGCTTCAAAAAGGGCACTATCCTGCTCCGTGAAGGCGAAATCTCTATGCATTCCTATTTCGTTCTCAAAGGCTGTCTCCGGTCATACCATATTATTGAAGGCGAGGAACGTACCACGGCTTTTTATACAGAGGGGGAAAGCCTGACTCCTGTATGCGTGGTTACCGAAAAACCTTCTGATTATTATATAGACTGTGTAGAGGACGTAACCGTACTGGTAGCAGATCCACACACAGAGCAGATTGTTTCTGAACGGTTTCCAAGATTTGAAAGCCTCAACCGCGTTCTTACCGAAGAGCTGCTGGCAAACAGTCCGATTTCCTTTACAGACTTCAAAACTACCTCACCAGAGCAACGTTATGTCGACCTGCTCCGTACCAGACCCGATCTATTGCAGAGAGTTCCCCTGCACCAGCTGGCAAGCTATCTGGGAATCAATCCCGAATCATTAAATGACATTCACATCACCCGGGAAGCCGATCCCGATCCGAGCTTTCAGCTATAAGAATACCGGGTCCGGTACCTCAGGAAACAAATACTTTTTACTAAGTATTAATCGTAAACATAAAACCCCTTCCTTTTTTCTTCTTATCAGAAAAGACCGAATCCACACACAACCATTCCAAACCCCATACCCCCTTCCTGCCAGCAAAAAAAGCAAGTTAACCAATTGATTTAAAAATTATTGACTCACAAGACCAGATTTACCCGGAGAAATACTTCTTAGGCTATAGTTTTCTCTTCAGTCGCTCGCTTTTAGCGAGTGATGATTGTAGACAAGGCCTCCGGCCTTTAGTTTTCTGTCAGTTTGAAGGCCGGCCAGAGGCCGCAGGAATAGCAATCACTCGGGGAGCCCGAGCGATTGGGGAGATTGAGGATACTGCTGTTACGCAAACATATAAAAATGGCTTTCTCATTTACAAGAAAATCTTTAATAAGAGGAGCCAATGCACAACCATATGTTCTAATGTCTCACCCCCCTAATTATTGGACAGGTTCGCAAAATCAGTTTAGAAGATTTTGCGTATTATTTGCCTTCACAAAGGTAGCGAACACTTCATTGCTGTCAAGGGCCTGGCAAGTGCCTCGTGCCTC